>ERZ1292629.108-Hain-H43-01um-R1-108-length-80906-cov-8_pt2 | contig 33173 bp, 36 predicted proteins | sample MGYA00564399_ERZ1292629 | MGnify/ENA primary metagenome ERZ1292629 (study PRJEB36523, sample SAMEA6512636) | groundwater metagenome | collected 2019-01-08 | study: AquaDiva: Metagenomics assemblies of 32 groundwater samples
TCCGACGTCCCAATTCTTGGGACGTCGGACGTCTATCTTTTTGCGGGGTAATTTTAATAATAGCGGAGTCCACTTTGGGAGAGGGCCAGAAGCAGTTTTTAGAAACATAGCTGATAATTTCCGGTTTGGCGTAAAATTGAACAGACACAGATAATATGCTCATATTTGGGGGTTTGGCGCAAATTCTTTGGGCAACCTCTTTTTGAAGCATTAAAACCATCAACTCCGGCTGTTTTCCGTCTGACGGATTTTCTAAAAATTTTCTAATCACAGGAGAACTTATATAATATGGCAGATTAGCGACTACCTTATATTCCCCGATGTCGGACATCGGGGAACTTTTAAGTGTTTTAATTTTTAAAATGTCATCATTTATAATTTCTATATTTTTGAAATTTTTCAATGTTTCTTTTAGAATTTCGCACATTTTTTTGTCTTTTTCTACGGCAATTACTTTTTTGGCTGTTTTTGCCAATTCTTGCGTTAATGTTCCAATACCGGGCCCTATCTCTAAAACAATATCACTGGGTTTTAATTCAGATGCAGTAATAATTTTTTGAAGAACCGATTTGTCAACCAAAAAATTCTGGCCCATTGTTTTTGAAGGCCGAGCGCCGTATTTGTTTAAAATATCTTTTATTTCGTCCATAGAAAGCAAATCCATTTGCGTATTATAGCACAATAGGGCTCTGTGGATAACTATTTGACAGGAGGAGATTAAAATGATAAAGTTGAACCAACTAAACAAAGAACTGTTTTTAATTGTAAAGCCCTGGTAATTCGGGGTTTTAAATCTTATTTTTATTTTAAAAAAGATTAAACAGATAAAATTAAAAAGGTTGATCAAAAACCCTGTTTTGTATTTTGGCTTTACGGCTGTTTTTTTGGTTATGGCGATTTATTCCGAGGGTGGGAATTTTTCGGCATTTGCCAGCCTGAACAACGGCCAGACCGTTTTTTTTAATTCTTTTTTTAATAACCCCAAGGGCCCAAATGAAGACAGTTTGTTTTTTAGCAAGGCAAGCGCGCTTGCCTTAGAAACCCCAGATTTAAAAATAATACAAGACAATGCTATTGGCGGAGTTTCTACCCCCCAAATTCTTACTCCCAAGGTTTTAGGAGATACTTTTGGAGGCTCTCCCGCAGATACAGACAATATTATTGAACACATTATTCAGCCGGGAGACAGCCTGCAATCAATAGCTGAAAATTATAATATTTCTCTCAATACGTTGCTTTGGGCCAACGGTCTTATAAATTCTTCAAAAATTAAAGTCGGGCAGACATTGGTTATTTTGCCCGTTTCGGGGCTTTTGCACGTTGTAAAATCAGGAGACACCATAGGCGGAATAAGCCAAAAATATAAATCAAAAACAGATGCCATTGTTGCTTTTAACAGTCTTGCAAACGAAGCAGATATTTATATCGGAGATATTTTAATAGTGCCAGACGGAGTAATGCCAAAGACGTCTTCCTCTATAAATATTCAGACAGCAATAGCTGACAATTTCTTTATTTTTCCCACAGAAGGAAAAATTACTCAAGGGCTTCATTATTATAATGCCGTAGATGTCGCCAACAAGTGCGGGACTTCGGTATACGCGGCGGCTTCCGGGCAGATTCAAAGGGTAAAATATGGTTATAACTTTGGAGGAGGAAACTATATAACAATTTTACATTCGGGAGGAATAGTAACCTATTACGGCCATCTTATGACAATTTTTGTAAAGCCGGGAGATGTTGTTAATGTAGGCGACAGGATTGCTTTAATAGGAGGCCAGCCGGGAATGGCGGGCGCCGGCCGCTCAACAGGATGCCATCTGCATTTTGAAACAATAGGAGCTAAAAATCCATTGGCAAAATATTTAATTGGCGCTAAAATAAACTTTAAATAGGTATTTAAAATAAATAAAAAAACAGAGAAAAATTTCTCTGTTTTTTTATTTATTAATTAAACCGTGCGACATCGGATGTCGCACGGTTTTCCTATTTTTTGCATTTTATGCATATTTTTGCTTCTGGACAAGCTTCTAGTCTTTTGATGTCTAATTTTTTTCCGCACCTTTCGCAGATTCCATAATTTCCCTTTTTAATTTTTTCTAAAGCTAAATTTACATCTTGTAGTTTTAATTCCATACTATGTTCAAGAGAGAGAAGATTATCATATTCTTGCGCCTCATCTGCCTCTTCTTCCATGCTTCCATTTTCGCGATTTGGATAGTTTGCGCTCCAGTTATTTTTTAAATCTTTGTCTTCTTTGGCAAAAGATTCTAATTCTTTTTCCAGAGATTTTTTTTGTTCTTCTAGTTTTTGCCTAAACTCTTCAAGTATTTTTTTATTCATATTATTATTTGCCCCTAATTAGTTTTTTTATCTTTTTCTTCTGCCCATTTCCTGACATTCTCCATAAATTTTTTCCTGTCTTCTTCTTCATTTTCGGCTTGGCTTAATAATTTTTCTTTTGCAGGAATTGACACGCCTTTTAAAAATTCTTTTTCTCTTCCCATTTGCGGGCTGAGAGTTGAACTCCACTGGGTTCTTTGGATTTTTTCTTTTTCTTCAGCTCTTTTTTCTGCAACTTCTCCTTGTGCCATCCTTTTGTCTCTTTCTTTTTCCGCCCTCTGGTCTTCTATATTTCTTATTATTTTAGAATAAATGCTTCTTAAAGACGAGTCCAGCTCTGATTTTTTATCTTTTAGGCCGTTTTTTTCTGCAATAATTTTTTCATAGTCATGGTCAAGGGCTTTAACCTGGCCGTCTGTTTTTACTATTTCTCTTTCTATTTCCCACCTCTTTGTTTCTGTTTTTTGTCTTTCTTTTTCCATGTCCCACCTTCTTTTTTCCAAACTTTGCTTCTCTGATGAAATATTTGTTTCTTTTTCTCTTTCTGATATAAATTTTTGTTCTGTTTCAAGTTTTTTTTCTTCTTCTAAAATTGTTGCAAGCTTTTTTTCCCAATCTCCCTTTATTAGTAAAATTCTGTTTTTTTGCAGTTTTAAATCCGGCTCTTTTTGCTCCTCTAATGTTTTAATTTGATTGTCTAAACCAAAACGCTCGGATTCCAAAAGAAAAATTTGCTGTTTTTCAGATTCTGTCGCGTATTTTTTTAAGTTTGTTTTAGCCTCTTTTTCTTCTTCGTTATTTTTTTGCAAGATTCTTTCTCTTTTGTTTTTTTCCAGCTGGCTTTTTGCGTCTTCTTTTTTGTTTTGCCGCGCTTTTTCTTCTGCCAACTTGCGGATTGCCTGTTCTTCTTCTGGGGTTTTCATTTTAATAATTTTTTCTCTTTCTTCTAAAGCATCAACCTCCCTCAATTTTTGAAGGTCTTTTCTCATTGTTCTTATTTCGGCCCTTTCTAAAAATTCTTTTGTTTGTAATTCTTCGGCTTCTTCGGCCATATTAAAATTATATTAATTTTAAAAATTATCTTTTAGGATTAAATCCGGCCTCAATGGCTGATAAATTTATCCTGCCCATTTCGTCTATAGAAATTACTTTTACCGGAATTTTATCACCCATTCTTACAACGTCTTCAATTTTTTTTATTTGAAAAGAAGCTAGCCTTGACACGTGCACCAGTCCAGACTGTCCGGGTAAAATATCAACAAATACGCCAAAGTCCATAATTTTTCTTACTGTTCCCTCAAAGGTTTCGCCAACAATAACCTCTCTTACTATATTTTTAATCCATTTTACCGCTTCGTCAACTCCCTTTTCGTTTTGGCCCGTAATAAACACCAGTCCGGAGTCTTCTATGTCAATGCTTACTCCGCACTCTTCTATTATTTTATTTATAATACTGCCCTTTGGCCCCACTACCTCTCCTATTTTTGCAGGATTAATCTGCATAGAAAATATTTTTGGAGCAAATGGCGATAAAGATTTTCTTGGTTCTGGCAAAGTTTTTTTTATTAAATCAAGTATTTTTAACCTTGCATCTTTTGCTTTTAAAAGAACCTCTTCTATTATTTTTTTATCTATGCCGTCTATTTTTGTATCCATTTGGATAGCCGTAATGCCATTTTTTGTCCCAGCAACCTTAAAATCCATATCGCCAAAATGGTCTTCTGGTCCCTGAATATCTGTTAAAATTTTATATTTTTGGGTTTCTTCGTCTTTGGCCAGTCCTATTGAAATTCCGGCAGCGGGCTCTTTTATGGGTACTCCGGCATCCATTAAAGCTAAAGAGGCCGCGCACACAGAAGCCATTGAAGTAGAACCATTACTTGATAAAACTTCAGAAACAATCCTTATTGTATAGGGAAATATTTCTGGTTCCGGGATTAAAGGCAATAATGCTTTTTCAGCCAAATTTCCATGTCCTATTTCTCTTCTTTTCGGGCCGCGCATTGGAGCTGTTTCTCCAGAAGAAAAAGGAGGAAAATTATAATGGTGCAGAAATCTTTTTTTGCCAACGAATTCCATACCCTCTAATAATTGCTGGTCGCCTGGCCCGCCTAATGTTAAAATTGATAGAACCTTGGTTAAGCCCCTGTGAAAAACTCCAGATCCATGGGTTCTCGGCAAGACGCCAGCCTCTGCAAAAAGAGGCCTTATTTCCCCCGACCTTCTTCCATCTGGCCTTTTATCTTTTTCTAAAATATTTTTTATGATTATTTTTTCAATTTCTTTTTCAAAAAACGGCAAAACTTGTTTGGTTTTTTCCTGATTTGGATACCTTTCTTCCAAAAATTTTATTAGTTCTTCTTTTAATAAATCTATTCCCGAAAAGTTCTTTTCTTTCGGCTCGGCCTCCATAATTGTTTTTTCTAATTTATCTCCTAAAAATTCCCTGATTTCTTTTTCAATATCTGACTCAACAAGAGGAGCAAAAAAAGTTTTTTCTTTTCCTATTTTTTTTGCAGATTCTTTTTGAAAGTTTATTATTTCTTTTAAATTTTTTTCAGTCGAGCTTATTGCTTTTAAAACATCGTCTTCTGAGGCCTCTTTGGCTCCAACCTCAATCATATTAATCAAAATATCATTATTTTTTTCTATGGCGGTCAAGGTTATATCCATATTTCCCTCTTCTCTTTGCTGATAAGTTGGGTTTAAAATCCATTCCCCGTTAATTCTGCCTATTCTTATAGCTCCAATTGGTCCCTTCCATGGAATATTGGAAACCGATAAAGCAAAAGAAGCCGCAATCAATCCTAAAATATCCGGATCGTTTTCTCCATCCCATGAAAGGCAAGTAATTACCACTTGCACTTCTTTTTTAAAATCCTTAGGAAATAACGGCCTTATTGCCCGGTCAATCATTCTTGAGGTTAAAATAGCGCTGTCTGCCGGCCTGCTTTCCCTTTTCATAAATCTTGAGCCGAAAATTTTTCCGGCTGCATAAAATCTTTCTTCGTACTCAACGGTTAAAGGAAAAAAATCAAAGCCATCAATATTTTTTGAAGACATTACAGCCGTTGCTAAAACTTCTGTTCCTCCCATGCAAACCAAACAAGACCCCGAAGCCTGTTCTGCCCAGTTTGTTGTTTTTATTGTAAGGACCTTATCCCCGATTTTAATCTCAAATATATCTTTATCCATAATATTATTTTAACAAAAATTTATTTACTGCCAAGTCTAAATCAATAAATTCGTCTGCCACCTCTTTTAATTTTAAAGAAGTTGTTCTGCCAAAAGCCATTACTTCTACTCTTTTACCCTGGTTTTTTAGATATTCTACCAAGGCAATAAAGTCGCCATCGCCTGACACTAGGACAATTACATCTAATGCCGAAGATGTCCTAATGGCGTCAATCACAATACCAACATCCCAATCTGCCTTTTTAGCTCCGCCGTAAAATTCTTGAAGGTCTCTTACTCTTGTTTCAATGCCCAGTTTTGACAAAGCGTCAAAAAACGGCTTTTCTTCGCCGGTTTTTGTTCTGACAACATAGGCAAAAGCCCTGATAAATTTTCTGCCGGCTATGGCCTGTTTTAAAACTTCCTGAAAATTAACCTTGCTATGATAAAGGTTTTTTGCCGAATGATACAGATTTTGGACATCTATTAAAACCTCTACTCTTTGTTCTTTTGGTTTTGTAGCCATTTATTACTTCTTAAGCCCGATTTCTTTTATAATTTTATTATATCTTTTTTCGGACTCTTTTTTTAGATAAGCCAGGAGTTTTTTTCTTTTGATTACCATTTTAATTAAACCCCTTTTTGAATGCGTGTCTTTGGGTTGTTTTTTGAAATGAGACACTAATTTTTCTATTTCTTTAGACAGCAAAGCAATCTGGACCCCAGAAGACCCAGTATCTTTTTCGTGCGTATTATATTCTTTTATTATTTTTGTTTTTTCTTTTGTTGTTAAAGCCATATTATTTTTTTAATTATTTAACCAGATAATTTTTTAAACATAAAAGCGCGCCGGCGCTTCTGTTTATTTATAATATACTCTGTTTTTGTTTGTTTGTAAACCCCGTTAGAGATTTTTGTCATATTTTTTAATAGAACATAATTGTGTTTTTAAAATCTCTAACTAGGTAAAGGACCCTACCATGTGTTGCAGGCAGTTTGATCACCAGAGCAAACCATCCATGACCAAGTGGGGCGTAACGGGTCGTAAAAAGGCTGGCCGGCCGAAGGAAAACTTTCGGGCGCGCAATGGGAGCAATTTATAATTTACACCGTCAGAACGATAAAGATAGGCTGATTTCCACGACCCGCAGGTTGGTTGTATTTGCGAAGTTCCTCCTCTGGGATCGCGGGGCAGGGCGGACATATAGGTTGGGGTTAATCCTGGAATATAATTTCCTCCATTATTTGACACTTGGTCGCCCGATTCAGAAGAATAATAACTCCCTCCGGTTGAAGGGAAAGAGCCGTTGTTGGCGTAATACATTACTAATGCTTTTTGCAAATCCCTCATTTCTGATTTGCGCCTTGCATCCCTGGCTTTTGCTCTTGCGTTTCCCACATTTACCATTACAATGCCAGAAAGCACGGCAATAATGGCAATTACCACTATAATTTCAATAATGGTAAACCCCGTTAGAAGTTTGTTTTTATTGTCAATTCTCATTTTTTTATTTTACAAAAATATTTATATCTTTAAAACTTCTAACGGGGTAAAACCCTTTTCTTTTGTCATATTATTAAATTAAAATTATTAACCAGTCGCTTCGCTCCTTGTAATTCTGCGGAATTAAGTAAAATTAAATTTGTGCCCCCGCTGAGACTCGAACTCAGAACCAATTCCTTAAGAGGGAAGTGCTCTGCCAATTGAGCTACGGGGGCCCGTGTATGATAAAAACTAAAGCACATTCCATTGTCCCCACTGATACCCCATTGCTGTTAAAATAAAATTGACAATCACCCAGGCGCAAAAAACCAAAGCCAATCCAATAATCGTAACCCATACTATTTTTTTACCTAAATTTGCCAAGTTGGGATTGCCGGCTGAAATAAGAATAAACACCCCGCCGATCGTTAGCATCAAAACCGCCAACGGCGTAGCTATTTTCCAAATAATAAAAGAATAAACATTATCAATCAGTATAAAAAAATGATAAATTTTACATTGGCAAACAAATGGGCCATTGCTAATTTTTACTATATTACAAGGAACGATTCCGGTTGTTCCATTATTTGATTCATCACACCTTGTTTCTTGCGCCTGGATATTGTTAAATATTAAAAACAAAAGAGCAAACGATGTCAAAAATATTAAAAATGTTTTTTTCATTTCTTTATCTTTTATGATGATTAGTAATTGTGTAATTATATCACAAAAATAAAAGGAAGAAAAGATTTTCTTTTCCTCCTTGTTTTTTTTGAGTTTACGCTTTTGAGTTCGCAATATTATTTCTTTTTTACGGATTGCCACGTTAGCCCCCCGTTAGAAGTTTTAACCACCTCTTCATTACCGCGTTTATATGTCCACGATTTTCCGTGGTTGTTTGATTCTATTAAATCAAGAGAGCCCTCTTTTTGAAAAGATACTACGAGATGGATATTTTGACCCACAACCCTAATTTTTTTTACATAAAGACCAACCAGGGGTGTATTTTTTGTGCTCAAAATCGCACTCCAGTTATATCCTCCATCACTTGTCTTATAGGTTATAAAATAACCATCCATAGTATATACTGATAAATATCCAGTATTTTTTTCTAAAAACAATATACTCGAAGAACAAAGTGCGTTTCCGTCTCGGCCAAATTCCTTAAAAACTCTTAGTAATTTATAATTATTTCCTCCATCTTCGCTAACCACCATTGCGGGACAATAGTAATTTTTTCTCGTGTCTGTTTCACAAAGTAAGTTTCCACAAACCCAGATAAAATTATCTAAAACATAAAAACTACCACTATAACCGATACGGAGAATATGTCCTTTTTTCTTCAAAATATTTTCAATTTTTTTTGCATCAACGCGAAGCGACATTTTTCGCTCGTCTAAATCCTCTTTATTTTCCCTATCTATTTCCTCGGCTATTTTTTTTGCCTCTTCTTTGGCGTTCTTTGCCTGCTTTTCTTTTTCTTCTTTTGCGGTTTCAACCCAAGTTTTATAGTTTGGGTTAAATCTTTTTACAACATGCACCTGCGCCATATTAACAGCAAAACTAATTATTGCGTTTGCTATTGCAAACAGCAATATTACAACAAGCACGCACCCGAACGGCTTATGAAGGAAAGAAATGTTCATTGCCAAAATCTCCCTTTCGTTGTTGGTTGTTTCCCTTTTCTCTACCCAAATTGTAAAAGAGCTTACAACTACATATTAACAACTAATTTTAATTTTGTCAAATTTATTAGCCAAAATAAAAGGAAGAAAAGATTTTCCTTTCTTCCCTGATATAATTTTTTTAAAATTGTGGAATTATTTCTCCTTTTTCTGTTCTCCAGATTAACTCTTCAGCACAACTTTTAGCGGCCTTTGCTCTATTTCCGTTTATATAAGTCCAATTTTTTCCACAATCATTTGATTCAATTGTTTTACTCAGGCCATCAGATGTTCCACCCAAACCATAAGATTTATGATCGAGTAACGCAATAATATGTTGATCGTTTACTGCCTTGATTTTTATAATCTTGTTTGTGATGCCCCATAAAATACCAGACGGCTCTCTATATTCGCGTTTTTCAATGCGTAAAACCATTTTCCAATTTTTTCCGCCGTCTTCTGTTTTATAAACATAAGACGATGAATGATAAAGTATTCCTACTTGGTCGTAACACCAAAATAGCGATATAAAGCCCGTTTTTTTATTTAAAAACATTATACTATCAATAAATTTATAATATTGGACATCACCATCGGCTGCTAAATCTAAGCGTGCTATAACCCTCCAATCTTTCCCGCCGTTTTCACTAAAAATTATAGCCGGCACGGTTGAAAAAGACGAACTGTCTAAAAAGAAATTTTTATCTGAAAAAGGACGAGCGTCTTTCCGCCCTACTAAATTACCACCATTCCAAACATAATTACCTATTGCGTAAAAACAATCAGAAGGATAAAAAGTTATTCCTTTTTGTTTTAAAATTTTTTCTATTCTTTCTCTTCCTCCAACTGCTTTTTCAAGTTTTTTATTTTGAATCGCGTCAAGTCGTTGTATTTCTTCTTGATATGCTATTCTTCTGTTTTTTTTTAATTCTTCTTCCTCTCTTTTTTTCTCTTCCTCTGCTTTTTTGATTTTTCTTTCTGTTGCTTCTTTTTCTGCGGATTCGTGGCGGGTGACATAGCTTGGAGAGATTTTTTTAATGACATTTACTTCCACCTCGTTAACAGACCAGTCAACTGCCTTATATATTATTACCAAAATTATTATTATTCCAAACAAACAACCCAGAGGGTTAAAATCTCCGCCGTTTCCTCCACTGCCTCCGCCGCCGGTTACTTCAGGTTTTTCGTGTCGGGTTTTTACCGTGACTTCTTCGCCCCTTCTTACATCATAACTTCTGGGGGTTTCCCCGCTTGTTTCTACTCTGACCTTGCCTCTGCCCTTAGCCATTGTCGCGCTCCCTGTGAAAATCCTTGTGAAATTGTAAAAGTGCTTGCCATTTTTTATTCAAGACAACCATATCTTAACAATCAATTTTAATTTTGTCAAAAAAAATGTGGGAGCTTATGGCCGCCACATTTTTTTGACAAAATCAAATCTTAAATATTTAAGGAGTTAGAATAGATTCTTTGGTCAAAGATTGAGATTCTTTAATAAGATTTTTTGCTTTGGATAAAAACTTGCTGGCTTCTAATATTTCAATCAGAACGGGCATATTTTTTTTTGTAAAATGTATAACAACACTGCCAATTTCTTTGGCATAATCAATCGGCTGATTAGTAATTTCCCACATCAAAACATCTGCCTCTGGTTCGTATGAAATTTTTGCTTTATTTTTATTTTTCATATTGTTTTTTTCTGCCCGGATAAAATGTAATGATTTTTACATTACCGAACTCTTGTTTATATACTACTCTTAAAATATGCATTTTGTCAATTTTCCGTTGAGCAATTAAAAGAGGTAAACGCGACCTGTCAATTAAGTCCGGATTTTTTATCGTTTTTATAACCCATTCTTCGGAGATAAAAAATTTATGTCTTTCTAAAATTTTGAATTTATTTTTGGCGTGTTTGGTAAAAATTATCATATGTGCCCCTGGAAGGACTCGAACCCTCAACTTTTGCTTCGAAGGCAAAGATGATATCCATTTCAACACAGGGGCGAAATTATCATAATTTTACATTAAAAATTGAAAAAAAACAAGTTTTAAGATAAGATGAATTTATTATGATAATTCCCAGGGAAGTAAAAATTATTATTGAGAAGCTGGAAAAAGCAGGATACGAGGCGTATATTGTGGGCGGGTGCGTCCGTGATTTTTTGCGCGAAGTTGAGCCCAAAGATTGGGACGCGACCACCAACGCCAAACCGAAAGAAATTCAAAGGGTTTTTCCAGATAGTTTTTACGAAAACAAATTTTTAACAGTTACGGCCAGAACCGGAAGTAAAAATCCAAAACTGCAAAACATTGAAATTACAACCTACCGCCTTGAAGCAGAATATTCTGATAAAAGGCATCCAGATGAGTTAAAATATGCCAAAACATTAAAAGAAGATTTGGCGAGAAGGGATTTTACAATAAATGCCATAGCAATAACAGAAGTCAAAAGTCAAAAGTCAAAAGTCAAAAGTATAAAAACGATTGATCCCTTTGGAGGGCAAGAGGATTTAAAAAACAGAATTATCCGCGCGGTCGGCAATCCGGAAGAAAGGTTTAATGAAGACGCCTTGAGAATGTTAAGGGCAGTAAGGTTTGCTGTTGTTTTAGGATTTGAAATTGAGCAAGAAACAGCCAAGGCTATTAAAAGAAATTGTGTTTGGCTAAAAGCTGTTTCAGAAGAAAGAATAAGAGAGGAATTTTTGAAAATTATAATGTCGGACAAGGCGGCAGAAGGGGTAGAATTATTAAGAGAATTGGGATTGTTGAAATATATTATTCCAGAGTTAGAAGAGGGCTACGGCGCCTTGCAAAGCAAACATCATATTTATGACTGCTATCAGCATGCGATAAAATCATTGGAGTACGCTGCAAAGAAAAAATTTAATATGCACGTGAGAATAGCGGCGCTTCTTCATGATGTTGCCAAACCAAGAGTAAAAAAAGGAGAGGGAAAAGAAGCAATATTTTATAACCATGAAATTGTGGGGGCCAAAATGACTTGGCAAATTTTGAATCGTTTAAAATTTTCCAAAAAAGACATTGAAAAAATTACAAAATTGGTAAGATTTCACTTATTTTATTATAATGTTGATGAAGTTTCAGAATCATCGGTTCGGCGCTTGGTAAAAAATGCAGGCCAGGAAAACATAGAAGAGCTTTTATTGTTAAGGCAGGCAGACAGAATTGGTTCTGGCGTACCCAAGGCCGAGCCGTATAAATTAAGGCACTTAAAGTATATAATAGAAAAAATCAGCAAAGATCCGACCTCGGCCAAAATGCTGAAAATAAACGGCGATGAAATAATAAAACTCTTAGAAATAAAGCCCGGGCCGAAAATCGGCCAGATTTTAGATATTTTACTGGGGTCTGTTATGGACGACCCTAAAAAAAATAAAAAAGATTTCTTAGAGAAAGAAACAACAAAATTGGGAAAATTAAACGACAAAGAATTAAAAGATTTGGCTGAAAAATCAAAAGAAGAAATAATGAAAACAGAAACAAAAAAAGACCAAATGACAAAACAGAAGTATTGGGTCACCTAAAATTGAAGGTTGAAGGACATCAGAAGTCCTACAATTTATAACTTTATGCCAAAAAGAAAAGAGCAATTTATTACTGGAGAAATTTATCATCTTATTATTCGAGCCATAGATAATAATTTAATTTTTAAAGACGAAGATGATTATTTTCGCGGAATTTTTTCTATATACGAATTCAACAATCAAAAACCAATAAGTATATTTTTGAGAAGGCGATATCGCGCCGTTGAAAAAAAGCGAGAAAAAAAACTGAAGGACATCGGAAGTCCTACAATAATTTTTCCCGAAGATAAACGAAATAAATTTGTTGAAATTTTGGTATTCTGTTTTATGCCAAATCACATTCATCTTTTAGTTAGACAACTCAAAGATGGTGGAATATCAAAATTTATGCAAAAAGTTGGCATAGGTTTAAGCAAATATTTTAATAGAAAGCACAAAAGGAAGGGGCATGTTTTTCAAGATGCTTTTAGGTCGGTTCATATAGAAAACGATAATCAACTGATAACAGTTGTAAATTATATTCATATCAATCCAATTTTAATAATTGAGCCGAATTTTAAAGAACAAGGAATTAAAGATCCTGAAAAAACAATTAAATTTTTAGAAGAAGAATTTCGTTGGTCAAGTTTATTTGATTATTTGGGCAAGGGAAATTTCAAATCTGTAACAGAAAGAGGTTTTGTTTTAGATCTTCTGGGAGGAATCGAGGGTTGTAAAAACTTGCTGCGAGACAGGATTTTTTACAAGAAAATTTCTAAAAATAATAAAGAAATATTTTTAGAAAAATAAAAATTGAAGGACATCGGAAGTTCTACAATTTTACTAAAAATATGGAACCATACAAATCATTTAAAAAGAGAATACTTAAAGACAAAGAAATAAAAAAGGCTTATGACGAATTAAGCCCGGAATTTGAATTAGAGGAAATGATTATTGAAAAAAAAATTAAGAGCGGTAAACCAAATAACCAAAAACCAAATTCAAACATTAAGCAATATAATTAATTTTTTGTAAAAAAATGGAAGAAGGTTTTTCAATAGAAACAGGACCGGTGCCAGAGCCCATACCAGAAACATCAACATCTCCCGAAGTAAATTTAGAGCCGAAATCTGCTCCTCTGCCGCCAGAAACTCCGCAAGAAAAAATGGATAGAGAAAGGATTGAAGCAGAGGAGATAAGTTCTGCTCGTAAAAAAGTTAAAGAAGCTTTTAATGGCCCTGTAAATCCGGATTCAGATGATTTTTTTGAGAGGCTCGGAGTATCTGAAAATGCTTCGAAAGAAGAAATTAAAAAAGCTTATTTTGAAGCCGCAAGAAAATATCATCCCGACGCCGGAGGAAAAGAAGGTGATTTTAAAAGAATAAATGAAGCGTTTGAAAGTTTGTATAATAATAGACAAGAAAAATCCGATTTAGAAAATTCAACACCCGAAAAAGAAGATGAATCTGCAAAATATTGGCAGGATATTGAGCGGCAAGTAGGGAGCCATGCGGCACAAGAGTTAAAAATAGATTCTGAAAGAATTGTTGAAATGTTGCGAAACGCCAAAGAGAAAAGAGACCAACTGTTTAAAAAAGCAAAAGAAGAATTTGAAAAAAATGGAGATTTGGATGAATATCAAGATAAAGTAGAGAACGCAGAAGAATCATACCGCGACATTTCACAATATGCCACAGAGGAATTTTTAGAAAAGCTTAATGAATCAAGGGGATTATAATGTGTAGACATAGCTTGAAGGACCTGAAGGACATCGGAAGTCCTACAAACTAAAGATAACCGGGATTGGTTTAATGGTAGAATCTACGGTTCGGGACCGTAGGGCGGAAGTTCGATTCTTCCATCCCGGAATGCTAAATTGATAAATAATCTTTAAATTTATTTTTTAAATTTTATGGCAAGTTGGATATTGTTTGCGTTGGGATCGGCGGCTTTTGCCGCCTTAGTGGCAATTTTTGGAAAAATAGGGATTACAGGAATAGATTCTACTTTAGCCACAACAGTCAGGGCAATTATTATGGCCTTGTTTCTTTTTATTGTTGCGTTATTGTTTGGAAAGTGGCAGTTAATTGGAACCATAACAGCAAAACCACTTACTTTTATTATTTTATCTGGCGTGGCTGGCGCTCTTTCGTGGCTTTGTTATTTTGTTGCTTTAAAATACGGCCCGGCGCCAGGAGTTGCGGCGATAGACCGGTTAAGCGTTGTTTTTGTCTTGATTTTTGCAGCTCTATTTTTGGCAGAAAAGATAACTTGGAAAACCCTAATCGGTGGCATTTTAATCACAACCGGAGCCTTGTTTATGGTTTTATAAAATAAGTCAGCGGGTGTCCGACACCCGCTAATTAAAAATTCCCTGCCGAGGCGGGGCTTGGGCCTGTGGTCCAGTGGCAAGACGCTACATTCGCATTGTAGAAACGGCGGTTCAAATCCGCCCAGGTCCACACAATTAAAATAATATGAAATATACAGACAGAGTATATGGAGAATTTGAGATTAAAGAGTCGGTAATTTTAGAATTGATAAATTGTCCAGCCCTTCAGCGATTAAAGGAAATAGATCAAGCCGGATATCGTCCGCTTTGGTTAAAACCAGATGCTTATACGGGTGAACATGACCATAGCCGTTTTGCTCATTCTTTAGGTGTTTATTTGTTACTTTATAAATATAATGCTCCACTCCAAGAACAAATTGCAGGACTTATTCACGATGTTTCTCATTCTGCTTTTTCTCATTGCATAGATTATGTTTTAGATGCCGGCTCCGAAAAAGAGCACAGCCATCAGGATAATTTTTTTGATAGCTATGTAAGAAAAACAGAAATTCCAGAAATAATAAAAAAATTAGGTTTTGATTTAGAATATATTTTAGACGACAAAAATTTTCCTTTAAAAGAAAAAAGTTTGCCCGGCTTGTGCGCTGATAGAATAGACTATTCTTTGAGAACAGCTGTTATTTTTGGAGAACTAAACGAACAGGATAAAAATTATCTTTTAAAAAACTTAATAACAGAAAGCAATAATTGGGTGTTTAAAAATTATGACAGCGCTAAAAAGTATGCTGAATTATTTTTAAAATTGAATACAATTTATTATTCTGGCCTCCCCTCTGCTGTTATGTTTAGGGCAGTTGGAGATTATTTAAGATACGCTTTGCAAAAAAGCTATATTTCTGAAAACGATCTTTATACAACCGATAAAGCAGTGGTAGAAAAAATAAAGATATCTTTAGATAGAGACGATAGGTTAAAATTATTTTGGGACAGAATGAACAATAAAATAAAAGCCAGCAACAATCCAGATAATTACGATGCCCAGATATTTTGCAAATCAAGAGTTGTTGACCCTTTATTTAAAGATGGAGAGGTATCAAAAAGAGTATCAGAAGCAGAACCGATTTGGGGAGATATAATAAAACAAGAATTAAAGCCAAAGCAGTATTTTTTGAAATTTGAAAAATAGGAGGTTCAGTTTTTAGTTAAAAAAATAAATTAAAATAAAAAACATGGAGCAGAAAAAAATTATTCAATTGGCGGCAAAGTTTTTTGAAAGAAATTTTTTGGTTTTTACGGTTTTTATTACGGGAGCCTGTGTTTTGGTTGTTGAGGTGGTGGCTATGAGAGTTCTTGCCACATATTACGGAAATACGATATTTACATCTTCCAGCGTAATTACGGTTATTTTAGCCGCCCTAAGCATTGGATATTATTTTGGTGGAAAATTTTCCGATAAAAACCCCTCTTTAAAATGGTTTTTTACAATAATTCTTTTAAGCGGCCTGTGTTTGCTTTTTCTTCATTTTTTAAGCGAGATTATTTTACCCGTTTTAAGCCTTATTTTTTCTATTGTTTTGGGGCCCCTGATGTCTTCTTTGGTTTTATTTTTCTTTCCGGCGTTATTGCTGGGAACCCTTTCTCCGTATACCATTAAATTGCAAAGCATTTATTTTAAAGAACAGGGAATTGGCGCAATTTCAGGAAAAGTTTTTTTCTGGTCTACCCTGGGCAGTATTGCGGGCAGTTTGCTTACGGGCTTTATATTAATTCCAAACTTTGGCATAAATCAGATTATTATTGCTACTGGCATTGTGTTGTTTTTGCTTGGATTCTTGCCGCTTATAAAACTTGGCGCAGACAAAAAATATTTGTATAAATTTTTTATTGTGTTTTTTATTATTTTAGGCAACTTATTGATCATTGGCTATAAAGCAGACGAAAATATTATTTACAGCAAAGATGGAGTTTATGAAAAAATAGTTATTCGCGACGGAGAATACAAAGACAGGCCGGTAAGATTTTTTCAGCAAGATAGATCTATGTCTGGCGGAATGTTTCTTGATTCTGATAATCCGGCGGACTTGGTGTTTAACTACACAAAATATTACTCGCTTTATAAGATTTTTAATCAAGAAGCCAAAAATTTTCTTGTTGTGGGCGGAGGCGCTTATTCAATTCCCAAAGCAATATTAAAAAATTTACCCCAAGCAAACGTTGACGTTTCTGAAATAGAGCCGTCTTTATTTGAGTTGGCAAAAAAATATTTTAAAGCAGAAGATAATCCAAGGTTACGCAATTTTACAGAAGACGGCCGCAGGCTGATTGGCTCTTCTGACAGAAAATACGATATGATATTCAGCGATGTTTATTTTTCGCTTTATTCTGTGCCGGTCCATTTTACAACGCAGGAATTTTTTAAAATTGTAAAAGAAAAACTGAACAAAGACGGCATTTTGGTTATAAATATAATCGGCGATCTGTCTTTTGAAAAACAATCTCTTATTATGTCTGAAATAAAAACAATAAAGACGGTTTTTGACAACAGTTATTTTTTTGCGGTTGAAGGTTTAGAAAAAATTGGGGCGCAGAATATTATTATTGTAGGATACAACAGCGATAAAAAAATTGACTTAAACAGTCCGGCAATTGCCAGCCATCAAGACTCGATTATCAGCTCACTTAAAGACAAAGCCATTGATGTTGATAAATTTAATTTGTCTTCCCAGTTGGTTCTGACCGATGATTTTGCCCCGGTTGAATATTTAACCGCAAAAGTTTTAAGCAAAAGATTTGGCAATTAATTTTTTTGGGGTATAATTAAAAATAATACAATTAACATAATTTTAATAACATGGAAACTCAAACAATAAAAAGAAATTTGCCCAGAGATGTGTTTTTGCACCTTTTGGCGATTGTAACCCTGTATTGGTCGGCAATAACTTTTGTAACCTTGCTTTGGCAGTATATAAATTATTTTTTTCCGGATATTTTAAACCAATATTATAATTATTTCAGCTTTACCGGTCCTATCAGGTTTGCTGTTTCTTCTTTGATTATAGTTTTTCCTGTTTTTATATTGGTTTCCTGGTATTTAAATAAAGTTTACGCCAAAGAAACGGCAGTTAGAGAGTCAAAAATACGGAAGTGGCTGATATATTTAACGCTTTTTATTGCTTCATTGATAATAATAGGCGACTTGGTAAGCGTTATAAATACGTTTTTGGAAGGAGAATTAAAGGCAAGGTTTTTCTTAAAAGCCCTGTCTGTGCTTTTGGTGGCAATTGTTATTTTTTGGTATTATTTAGACGACGTAAGACGGGAAATAACTTCAAAAAAGATGGTAAAGTATTTCGGTGTTTCAACGAGCGCCGTTGTTTTAATTTCAATTATTTCTGCGTTTTTTATAGTTGGCTCTCCTGCCACTGCCCGTTTAATGCAGCTTGACCAGCAAAAAATTTCCGACTTGCAGGGTATTCAGTATCAAATTGTAAACTACTGGCAAACCAAAGAAAAACTGCCCGCAATGTTAACCGATTTAACAGATAATATTTCCGGCTATGTTCCGTCAGCTGATCCGCAAAGCAAAACTGTTTATGAATATAATATAAAAGATGCAACGAATTTGTTTTTTGAATTATGCGCCGAGTTTAACAGAGAAGGAAATGACCAATACGGCCAATTTCGTCCTGCAATTCCGGAAAAAGGATATGAATATGGGTACGCAGATACTGATAATTGGCAGCATAAAGCAGGCCGGGTTTGTTTTGAAAGAAAAATAGATAAGCAACTATACCCCCCGTTAAATAAAACAAAGTAAAAAAAGAAATGACTTTTCGCGTGAAACCAAAATTAAATTCTAAAAAATGTTATTTACAAATTGCCCTAAACAGCACCCTTGAAGAGGCGCATAAAATAATAAACGAATTGCCAATCAGCGACAGGATAATTATTGAAGCAGGCACTCCGCTTATTAAAAAATATGGAGAATACGGCATTTCTCAAATTAAATCATGGTACGAACAGCGTATTTTTTTTGGGAGCATTAACGACTCTTTAACTTCAAAAACAAAAACCAAAGAGACCAATTTTTCAAAAATCGCAAAATATATTATTTCTCAAATAAATAGTCAAGCGACAAGAGGGGAGCAGGAAGAAGAAACGGCGTTTAATATTTTTCAAGGATTTTTTAACAACAAAAAAATAAACGAACCTATCTTGCCGGCAAACTTAGTTGAACAAAACAGCATTACTCCCTATATAGTTGCAGACCTAAAAACAATGGACAGGGCGGAAACAGAGGTGCAAATGGCGGCCAACGCAGGAGCCAGCGCCGCTGTTGCCCTGGGAACAGCCCCAACTGAAACACTAAATTCGTTTATTGAACATTGCGAAAAAAATAAAATTGACGCAATGATTGATATGATGAACGTAGAATTTCCCCTTTCTGTTCTCCGTTCTTTAAAAAAAGTTCCGCCGATTGTGATTTTACATCGTGGAGCAGACGAAGAAAAATTCAACAAGGAAAAAATGATTCCTTTGCACGAAATAAGGCGCATAAAAGGAAATTATGATATTATGATTGCCATTGCCGGAGGAGATACATTAAGAGAAGTTCAAAGTTCTGTTTTTAATGACGCAGATATTGTTGTAATCTGGAAATCGGTTTTTCAGAAAAACGAGGAAACTATAAACATGGTTAACGGTTTTCTAAAACAAATTAAGTAAATTAAGTAAATATTATTAAATAATAAAAAATATGAATATTATATTTACCGTCATTTTAGCTATTGTTTTATTTTTTATTTTTGCCGGTTTAAGGGTTATAAACCAGTACGAAAGGGCGGTTGTGCTGACCCTAGGAAAATATACCAGCACCCTGACCCCGGGGTTAAAATGGATATTCATTGGCATACAACGGATAATAAAAATTGATATGCGCATAACCACAACAGATATTCCCCAACAGGAGGTTATTACCAAAGACAATGTGCCCGTTGGCATTAACGCAGTTGTTTATTTTCAGGTGCAGTCAGCCGACAAGGCTATTTTGAATATAAAAGATTATGCTTTGGCAGTGACCCAATATGCGCAAGCGGCATTAAGGGATGTTATTGGCGGGGTTGAATTAGATACCTTGTTATCTGAAAGAGAAAAAATAGCAGAAGAAATACAAAAAATTGTGACCAATGCTACGGAGTCTTGGGGAATTTCCGTTACCGATATTAAAATTCAAGATATTGAATTGCCAGCCGATATGAAAAGAATTATGGCAAAGCAGGCCGAATCAGAAAGAGAAAGAAGAGCTGTTATTATCAGGGCCGAAGGCGAATACACCGCGGCAGAAAAATTGTCGCAGGCCGCGAGGGTTTTAAACAGCGTGCCAGGAGGCATTTCTGTCCGCACCTTGCAGACAATAGAAAAAATAAACCCAGACCCTTCAAAAACCGTTATTTTTGCCCTGCCCATAGAATTTATGGAGGGTATAAAAACCCTCTCACAGTTTTTTAAAGAAAAACAAAAATAGAGAAATTTTAGAAAAATCAGCATTGAAAAACAGGGTAAAATTTGGTAAAATAAAGTATGAAAACAAAAAATATAAAGTTCAGACAAAGCTTGTTTTGGGATGTTGACCTCCAAAAATTAGACATTAAAAAACACGCCCAACATATCATTGGGCGGATTTTAGAGTTTGGCAACGAAAATGATGTTAAATGGATGTTTAAAAACTATAATATCTCTTTAATAAAAAAAGTTCTTTCTGAAAAAAAAGACCTTTCTTTAAAAAGCGCTAATTTCTGGGCGCTTATACTCAAAGTTCCTAAAAATAAAATTTTATGTTTGAAAAAGTCATATCAAAAAATGCAAAAAATGCACTGGCCATATTAGGAAAAAGCGGAATTTTGCAAAACGCTTATATGGCTGGCGGAACCGCTTTGGCTTTGCAAATTAACCATCGTTTTTCTTTTGATTTTGATTTTTTTACCGTCAATGAATTCAATGCGGATATTTTGTCTCAAAGAATTAAAAAGTTGGTTCCAGAATTTAAATTAGAAAGAAAAGATTGGGGAACCATTTTGGGCACAATTAATAAAACTCGTTTCAGTTTATTTTTTTATACCTATCCGCTTCTTTTTAAAACCCAAAAATTTTTAGATGTTGAGGTTGCTGATATTAAAGACATAGCCCCTATGAAAATTGCGGCTATTTCCGACCGGGGTTCAAAAAAAGATTTTATTGACCTTTATTTTATTATTGAAATTGAAAAAAAATTAACCCTTGAAGAGTCGCTGGAATTATACGACAAAAAATTCAGGGCATTGAAAGAAAATAAGGCTCATATATTAAAAAGTTTGAATTATTTTGAAGATGCCGATAAACAAGGAGAACTTGAAATGATTAAAAAAGTAAAATGGAAAGATGTTAAAAACTTTTTTAAAAAAGAAATCCCTGTAATAGCGAATAAATTTATAGGATAATGAGATAAAATAAAAAATACAATTAATTTTTAAAAACTATGACAAATCCAGAGATGAGTCCGCGGGAATCCGAGGAAAAAACTCCGCGAGAAGAAACAAGTGAATTAGAAAATATTGAAGAAAAAGAGCAGACACCCGAAGAGGTTTTAGCTGTTATTAATGAAGCAATTAAAAAGGGCAGGCAAGTTTTATTGACACAAGAAAACTCGGAGGGAGTTGTAATAAATACTGCGATACCATATTCTATTGAAGGAGGCTTTTTAACAATTGAAGCAAACGGCTACGGTTTTGATATAAAAATTGATAGCATAAAAAAAGCAGAATTATTTTAAAGGAAAGGGAGCACAGGTTGTGTATATCTTGTTGAAAGGGGGTATAAAATATTGTGCAGAGATTATGGGATAAATATGAGAATAAACCTGGGAAAAACAGGGGATTCTTGACAGCATGTTTTTATTTTGGTAAAAAGAAAGCAATAGAGAAACAGAAGATATGTCCGTCTGACCACGGACTTGTTTTTTTAAAAAATTATGGATATAAAATTATTTCAAAGGGCATTAGCCCAAATAGCGGAGGAAAGAGGCATTTTGCCGGAAACTATTATAGAAACAATAGAAGCGGCCATTGCCACGGCCTACAAAAAAGATTACGGCAAAAAGGGGCAGAAAATAAAAGCAAAATTCAACCCGGTTTCGGGCGATGTTAAGTTTTGGCAATTAAAGCTGGTTGTTGATGAGTCAATGTTATATACCGAAGAAGAAATAGAGGTATTAAAGGAAAAAAAACAGGAATTTTCTGAAGAACCAAGCAAGGACGACGAGGAGCAAAAAAAGTTTGTTTTTAACCCCGAAAAACACATAATGTTAGAAGAGGCAAAAAAAGACAGCCCGAAAATAAAAATAGACGAAGAATTGGAAATTCCTTTAATATCCAAACAGGACTATGGGAGAATTGCCGCCCAAACAGCTAAGCAGGTTATTTTACAGAAAATAAGAGAAGCCGAAAAAGAAACAATTGCCAAAGAGTATAAATCAAAAGAAGGAGAAATTATTTCTGGGATTGTGCAGAGAATAGAGGGCTATACTGTTTTTATTGATATTGGAAAAACATTGGGTATTTTAAACAGAGAAGAACAAATTCCCGGAGAGTTTTACAGGCCGGGCCAAAGATTAAAAATTTATATGTTGAAAGTAGAAGACACTCCAAAGGGGTCGGTTGTGATGCTTTCGCGCGTTTATCCAAAGTTAATATCAAAACTTTTTGAACTGGAAGTGCCAGAGATTGCTTCTGGTTCTGTTGTAATAAAAGCAATTGCCAGGGAGCCGGGTTTTAGGACAAAGGTGGCCGTAGAATCAAAAGAAGAGGGCGTTGACCCAATTGGCTCTATGGTTGGCCAGAGAGGAACGAGAATTATGGCGGTAATAAACGAACTGGGCGGAGAAAAAATTGATATTGTAGAGTGGCAGAAATTTCCTGAAAAATTTATTGCCAATTCTTTAGCTCCCGCCAAAATTATAGAAGTTAAAATTGAAGAAAAAAACACAGCGGTTGTTTATGTGCCCGAAGACCAGCTTTCTTTAGCCATTGGCAAAGACGGCAGAAATGTGCGGCTGGCCGCCAACTTAACCGGCTGGAAAATAGATATTAAGACAAGCGAAACTCCGCAAAGCGACAGCGAAACTGCCGCCTCGGAGCAGACAGAAAAGCCGGAAGAAAAAAAAGAAGAAACAGAAAAACCGAGGAAAAAATCTAAAAAGGCAAAGGCTGAAAAAATAGAAGAAGATGAGTCTCCTGCCGGAGAAAAATCCGAGTAAACAAAAAATCCGCATTTCTGCAGATTTTATGTTGTGGACCCGGCGGGACTTGCACCCGCTTCGCCAGGTGTTAATACTGAAATGCTACTATATGCACTACGGGCCCAGGTCCACGGTTTAATTTTAAACAAAAAGGACCTCTTTTACAAGAAATCCCCTTTGTTTAACACCTGACTTTAACCCGTAATGCACGAGTCATATCAGCATATTAAGTATAGCAAATTAAAACACCTTGTCAAGTTTTTTTACAGTTTTATATCATAAAAATAATTAGAATTATTTTATAAATATTATGCCAGAATCAGAATCCCGCGAACCCGAAGAAAAAGAAAATAATTAAAATTAAAAAGTAACCGTCATTGCGAGCCGCAGCGAGGCAATCTCTGGACTCCCGCTTTAGCGGGAATGACACTATCACGCTACTATGCATAGTAGCGTGGGATTGCTTCGTCGCCTGCTGGCTCCTCGCAATGACATAAATATATGGATTTAATTTATTTTCCGATTATTGTTTCGATTTTTGCGTTAGTTTATGTTTTTTTTCTTATTTTAAAAATAAGAAAGTCGCCCGTGGCCGGGGGCAAGGCGGTGGCTATCACGCAGGCTGTGCAAGAAGGAGCTATTTCATATTTAAAAAGGCAGTATAAAACAGTAAGCATTGCCGGAGCCGTTTTGTTTGTTTTTCTTTTATTTATGGGATGGAAAATTGCCATTGGATTTTTATTGGGAGCTTTTTTGTCAGGACTTTCAGGGTTTATAGGGATGATTGTTTCTACCCAAGCAAACACAAGGGTGGCCGAGTCCGCTAAAAAAGGCCTGGCAAAAGCATTAGATATTTCTTTTAAAGGAGGATTAATTACAGGTTTGGCGGTAGTGAGTTTGGGACTATTGGCTGTTTCTGGATATTATCTTTTAACCGGAATAGATGGTTTGATTGCTTTGGGATTTGGAGCCAGCTTGATTTCTGTTTTTGCCAGAGTGGGAGGAGGCATTTATACAAAAGCCGCCGATGTGGGGGCTGATTTAGTTGGCAAGGTGGAAAAAGGAATCCCGGAAGACGACCCGAGAAATCCGGCGGTAATTGCCGATCAGGTGGGAGATAATGTGGGAGATTGCGCGGGCATGGCAGCCGATATTTTTGAAACTTATTCTGTAACAGCAGTTGCCACAATGATTTTGGGGGCATTGTTATATCCCGCCAGTCCGCAGTTTGTTTTATTGCCTCTAATTTTAGGGAGCATCTCAATTTTAACTTCAATTCTCGGCAGTTTTTTTGTAAAACTGGGGAAAACAAAAAACATAATGGGGGCAATGTATAAAGGAATTATTGCCTGCGTTATTCTATCTGCTTTAAGTTTTTATCCTGTGATTTCAAAAATGATGCAGGGCCGGGAAATACCGGTAAATAATCTTTATTTTTCATGTTTGGCCGGATTGATAATTGCTATAGGAATGTTTATTATCACAGAATATTATACCTCAAAAAGTTATGGCCCGGTAAAATCTATTGCCAAGGCCTCGGAAACCGGACACGCCACAAACATAATTACAGGAATAGCTTTGGGCATGCAGTCAACTGCTTTGCCGGTTTTATTGATTGTGGCAGGGACGGTAATTAGTTTTCAGCTGGCGGGAATTTACGGAATAGCCTTGGCCGTAATGGCAATGTTGTCTATTTCGGGCATTGTGGTTGCCGTTGACGCTTACGGCCCCATTACAGACAACGCCGGAGGCATTGCTGAAATGTCGGGGATGCCAGAAGAAATAAGAGAAATTACAGACGCCTTAGATGCCGTTGGCAACACAACAAAATCAGTAACCAAGGGTTATGCAATCGCTTCTGCGGGATTGGCGGCGTTGGTTTTATTTTCTGCATATTCCCAGCAGGTAATTGATTTATCAGGAGTAAATACTGTTATAGATTTTTCATTGGATAATTCTAGGGTAATAGCAGGGCTTTTAATTGGCGGACTGCTTCCTTATTTGTTTGCTTCTTTCCTAATGGGCGCCGTTGGCAAAACAGCCGGAAAAGTTGTTGAAGAAGTAAGAAGACAATTTAAGCAAATTGCCGGTTTAATGGATGGCACAGGAAAGCCAGAATACGGAAAATGCGTTGATATTGTCACAAAAGCCGCCATAAAAGAAATGTTGTTGCCAGCCTTAATTCCAATATTAGCTCCCATTTTAGTTGGATTTATTTTAGGGCCAGAAGCTCTTGGGGGTTTGTTAATAGGCAGTATTGTCACCGGGATTTTTGTCGGCATTTCAATGACAACCGGCGGAGCGGCCTGGGACAACGCCAAAAAATATATTGAATCTGGCGCTTATGGTGGCAAAGGCTCTTTCGCCCACCAGGCAGCTGTAACAGGCGACACAGTAGGCGATCCCTACAAAGACACCGCAGGGCCAGCCATTAACCCAATGATTAAAGTTCTCAACATTGTAGCGTTACTAATAGTTTCATTTTTAGTGTAATTTATGGCAAAAGAAAGAAATAAATACATACCGGCGTCATATTTAGTTTTAATAAGGGATGATAAAATTTTATTACAAAGAAGGTTTAACACCGGATTTCAAGATGGCAAATATAGTTTGCCTGCCGGCCATGCGGATAAAGGAGAAAATTTTACCAAAGCAATAATCAGGGAAACGAAAGAAGAAATCGGCGTTGATTTGAAGCAAAAAGATTTAAGGGTTATTCATGTAATGTGCAGGGACTCGCGCGCAGACTATCCACAAGGAGTAAATGAGGGGATTAACGAAAGAGTAGATGTATTTTTTACCACTAAAAAATGGCAGGGTCATATTGAAATAAAAGAGTCAAATAAATGCGACGATTTATCTTGGTTTGACTTGAGTAATTTACCAGACAATATAATCCCTTATATTAGGCAAGTAGTAGATTGTATAAAAAATAAGACATTCTACAGCGAATTCGGCTGGGAAAACTTAAAATAAAAATCAATTTAATCTATAACTCCTATTAACCATAACTTCTAATTTGAGCGATCGCTTATTTTGAGAGTTGGCATTTAAAATATTTTTTAAAAATATTTTAAAATTTGACAGATATTTTTATGGGGATATAATAAAAACATAATTAAATCAAATTAATATGCTTGATGATGCGGATATACAAAAATTAACAGAAGTTTTTGCGACAAAAGAAGAAATAAAAGAAATGATAAGCCAGCTTGTGACGAAGGAAGATTTTAACATACTTCAAACATCTGTTGATGCTTATGCCGCTAAAGCAGATAAATATTTTCAATAAATGTTGATGTTGGCCCAGAAAGTTGATCGTCATGAAAAATGGTTACAGCAGATTGCCGAAAAGCTTGGATTAAAACTAGAATATTAATTTTATAAATTTTTTATTATTGCCCCAGCCAGCCGTAAGGTAAGCTGGGGTTATGTTATATTTTATGAAAACTACACAAAAAAAATTGCCAAAGTCGCAAATAGAAGTTGAATTTGAACTGACGCCGGAGGAATTTGAAAATCATATTGAACACGCTCTTTCACACCTTAAAGAACATATGAAAATTGACGGATTCAGGCAGGGGCAGGTTCCTTTAAAAATAATTGAAGAAAAATTGGGCCAAGAGGCATTGTTAATGGAAGCTGGAGACCATGCCGTAAAACATGTTTATTATGATTATATTTCCCAAAATAGTTTAGAGCCCGTAGGACAACCCGAAGTGCAGATTATGAAAATTGCCAAAGGCAATCCGTTTTTATTTAAGGCAAAAATTTCTGTTTTGCCGGAAATTGAATTGCCAGATTATAAAGAAATATCTTCTCGCATAAAAATAAAAGAAGTTTTTGTAAAAGACCAGGAGGTGGAAGACGGTTTAAATTATTTGCAAAAAACAAGAGCAAAATTTACCATAAAAAACGAACCATCTGAAAAAAAAGATTTTGTGGAAATTGAATATCAGAGCAAAGACATAAACGAAGGCAAGATTGTGCCAGACAAGTTTATTTTAGGCCAGGGCGGATTTGTAAAGGGCTTTGAAGAAAACATAGAAGGAATGAAGGCCGGTGAAGAAAAGGAGTTTACGGTAAAGTTTCCAGCCCTGCCTGCGCAGGCGGGAGATTCTGTAAAAAAAGATTTGGCTGGAAAAGATGTTAGTTTTAAAGTAAAAATGATTTCTGTGCAAAAAATAGAATTACCTGAAATCAACGACGAATTTTCTAAAATGATCGGTGAATTTGAAAATTTAGATGCCCTAAAAAACAGTGTTAAAAAAGGCATAATTTTAGAAAAAAACGAAGCGGAAAAACAAAGGAAAAGAGGAGAAATTTTAGACAGAATATGCGAAACAACAGAGGGAAAAAATAGTTTTGAAATTCCTGAAATTTTAATTAACTACGAAAAAGACAGGTTATTAGAAAATTTGAAACAACAAATTACCCAAAATATAAAAATCAGTTTTGAAGAATATTTAGCAACCACAAAGCAAACAGAAGACGGTCTTAAAGAAAATTTTTCAAAAGAAGCTGAAAAAAAGCTTAAAATTTTTTTGATTTTAAAGGAAATAGGAAAAAAAGAAAAAATAGAAGTTTCTGAAAAAGAAATTGAGGAGGAGTTAAATAAAACTGAAAAATATCAGAAAACAGAAAAATTTGACAAGGAACAATTTAAAGAGTATACTAAGGGTGCGATATATAATGAGAAAGTATTTAAAAAACTTGAAAGTTTTTCAAAAATTTGATAACTACTCAAAATAATTATGCGCAATATAATTTATATTCAAATTTATAAAGGAGAGAAATATTATGTGGCTGAAGGTTTAAATTTACCGGTGGTAACACAGGGTAAAACTTTAGATGAAGCAGTTGCTAATGTAAAAGAAGCAGTTGAATTACACTTGAGTGGAGAAGATGCTAAAGCTATGGATTTTACAGAAAACCCTGAGGTTTTGATTAACTTAGAATTAGCCAATCTCCAATTATGCCAAAATTAAAAGTATTATCTGGTAATGAAATTATTAAAATTCTTTCAATATTTGGTTTTTCTATTGAAGCCCAAAAAGGCAGCCATGTAAAACTTTCAAGATTTGTTAATAGTAAAAAAGAAGTTTTAACCGTGCCACTTCATCAAGAAATTGACAAGGGGACTTTACGGGCAATTATAAGACAATCTTCTAAATTTATTCCCGAAGAAAAGTTAGACCAACACTTTTACACAGAATAAAAACTGGATTTATAAAATCAAATTTTAGGAAATAAAAATTATTAAAAATTAACGAAATGCCAATAGTTCCAACTATTATAGAACGTTCTCAGCGAGGAGAGCGCGTATACGATATATTTTCAAGGCTTTTAGAAGAGCGCATTATTTTTTTAGCGGGTCCTGTAACTGACTTGAACGCAAACGTGATTATTGCCCAGATGCTGTATTTGGCTTCAAAAGACCAAAAAAAAGATATTAAGCTCTATATTAACAGCCCTGGTGGTTCAGTTACTGCGGGATTGGCGATTTATGATACAATGAAATATCTAAAATGCCCTGTTTCTACTATTTGCATTGGACTCACGGCTTCTATGGCGGCAATAATTTTAGCGGCGGGCGAGAAAGGAAAAAGATTTTCTTTGCCAAACGCTGAAATTCTTTTGCACCAGGTAGCCGGAGGAGCTCAAGGCCAGGCAGTAGAAATTGAAATTACCGCAAAACAAATTGTAAAAATGAAAGAAAAGCTAAACCAGATTTTGTCTTCTCATACAGGCCAGCCGTTAGACAAAGTAGAAAAAGACACAGACAGGGATTTTTATTTAACAGCAGAAGAAGCAAAGAAATACGGACTTATTGACGAAGTTATCGGAGAATCCAAAGAAGAAAAATAGCCGCATATTAACTGAATAAAAACAAAATATATAAATACGAGCTCACCACGCGAGGTGAGTTTTATTTGTTTGTTAAAAAGTCGAAAAAAGGATTTAAAAATAAAAAATTAATATTATGGAACAGTTTATTTTATTATTTATAGCAACTTTGTGCTTGATTTTTGGCTCTATTCTGGGTTATTATGTCCGCCAGTCAATTGCAAAAAGAAGAGCAGGAACCCTAGAGGCAAAACTTCAAAAAAGAGTTTTGCAGGTAAAAGAAGAAACCTCTCTGGCTATTAAAAAAGCCGAGGCCAAAGCGTCTGAAATTATAGATAAAGCGCAAAAAGAAACAGATGAAAGAAGAAGAGAATTTTTAAAAGCTCAGCAACTTTTGTTAAACAGAGAAAAGTTGCTGGATACGAGAATTGCCTCATTTGAAGAAAAAGAAGCGGAACTGAAAGAAAAAGGGGAAAAACTTAAAGAAATAAAAAAAGAGTTAGATAAATTAAGAAGCCAGGCAGAAGAAAAACTGGAAAAGGTTGCCAATTTTTCCAGGGAAGACGCTAAAAAAGAGCTTTTATCTTTGGTTGAAATAGAATACGAAAAAGAAATTTTAGAAAAAATTAAAAAATTGGAAGAAAAAGGAAAAGAGAAGCTTCAGGACAGGGCAAAAGAAATAATTGCTTTAGCCATTCAAAAGTGCGCGGTGCCCCAAACACAAGAATTATCTACAACCACCATTATTTTACAGAACGAAGACATTAAAGGAAGGATTATTGGCAAGGAAGGAAGAAACATCAGAACTTTTGAGAAGCTTACAGGGGTTGAGCTGATAGTTGACGAAACCCCGGATTCGGTTGTGATTTCCGGCTTTAATCCAATACGCCGCCAAATTGCTAAACTGGCATTAGAAAAGCTTATTCAAGACGGCAGAATTCAGCCGGCAAAAATTGAAGAAAAAATAGAAGAAGCAAAAACAGAAATCGCAAACAAAATAAAAGAAGTTGGGGAAAAAGCCATTTACGACGCAGGAATAATTGGCATGAATGACAAGCTTGTGCAAATATTGGGCAGGCTTTATTACAGAACAAGCTATGGCCAAAATGTTTTGCTTCACTCAATGGAGGTGGCCTTAATATCAGAAACAATTGCAGAAGAATTAAAAGCCAATAGCCAAATTGCCAAAAGAGCAGGCCTTTTGCACGATATTGGGAAAGCCATTGACCATCAAGTTCAGGGTTCGCATATTGAGATTGGAATTAAAATTTTAGAAAAATTTGGGGAATCAGAAGAAGTTATAAAAGCTATGAGGGCCCACCACGAAGATTATCTTGCAGAAACACTGGAAGCTATTATTGTAAAAACAGCAGACGCTGTTTCCAGTTCAAGGCCTGGCGCGAGAAAAGACACCCTGGAAAATTATTTACAGAGATTAAAATCTTTAGAGGATATTGCCAATAAATTTGAAGGAATTGACAGGGCTTATGCTATTCAGGCAGGAAGAGAAATTAGGGTTTTTGTCAAAGCAGACAAAGTTGACGATTTGGGAGCGCAAAAAACAGCAAGGCAGATTGCAGAACAAATTGAAGAAGAGTTAAAATATCCCGGAGAAATCAAAGTAGTTGTGATAAGAGAAAGCCGGGTAATAGAATACGCCAGGTAAGTTATAATTTTAAAAATTAAAAAAAGCTATGTCGGACATAGCTTTTTTTTAATTGGAGCGGGTGAGGGGATTTGCACCCCTGCTCAAACCTTGGAAGGGTTTTGTGCTGCTGCTACACCACACCCGCAGTAATTTGTTTTGTGGCGGATTCTATCCAGCCCATAATCCGTCTATGTAATCTTCTGCCGAATTCTTTTTCCCCATAGCTTCTAATTCGTAAATGAAGCGTACCATATGGCAAAGTTTTTCTTTTTATTTTTGATTTGTTGGTTCTTTTATCTATAAAAGTTTTACCAAATTATTTTTTGGGAATGCCGGTAATTTTTGACCAATAATATATGGTTTTTTCAATATTATTGTCTGGGTAAGCATGAATATAAGGATTAAAGTTTCTATTTTTTAAATTGCAATTTTTTTTAAACCACAGCACAAGGATTTTTATTGTTTCTGGATCAGAATTTGAAAAACCAATACTTTCATATGATTTGTTGCCCTCTCCCAGATAAAGACCAATTCTCAATAGCCACAAATCTCTTTTTGTGATCTTGTTAATTTTTTTTTGCTAAATTTTTCATTTCTGTGATTTCCTCCATTTTTTGATTGTGTTTATAGAAAGAGGTTCAAATGTTAAGGAACAATAATTTGGTCGGGGTGCTGGGAATCGAACCCAGTCTGAACGCTCCCAAAGCGCTCGTACTACCGGTATACGACACCCCGTTATTTTGAATAATAACGCAAAAAAACGCGCTTGTCAAAGGAAAAAAATCGTGATAAGATATAAATATATTTTGTCCTTTTGCCCTCGTAGTTCAATGGATAGAATAGGATCCTTCTAAGATCTAGATGTTGGTTCGATTCCAACCGAGGGCACAAAAAGAAAATAAATTTTATGGGGACTATGGTGTAGTAGCAGCACAATTCTCTGTGGAAGAATCAGCACGAGTGCAAATCTCGTTAGTCCCCCCAAAAAAATTAAAAATCCTGGTTTTAAAGCCAGGATTTTTTTATTTATTTTAGTTTTAATTTGGCAAGCCAGTGTCTTTCTCTTCTAATTTTGCTTTGAGAATTAATTCTTTTTTGTCGCGAAGGATTTTAAATGTAGTTTCCTGGCCGATTTTGCATTTTTGCAGAATATTGGCTAAGGGATTTTTCATTGTTATTTTTTCTCCGTTGCATTCTAATATTATGTCAAACTCTTTAATCCCCGCTATGTCTGCCGCAGAGCCCTTGACTATGGGCGACTCGCCCAGCGCTTCTCTTACAACCAATGCCCCGTCTTTTGCCGAAAGTTTATTTGCTTCTGCCATTTCTTTTGATATCAAAACATATTTTACGCCCAAAAACGGAACTATTATTTTGCCGTATTTTCTTACTTCGTTTAAATCTTTTTTGGCATAATTTATGGGAATAGCAAAACCAATATTTTGAGCGCCCATTATCATAGCAGTATTAATGCCAATCACTTTTGTTTCCATATTTACCAAGGGACCCCCGGAGTTTCCCGGATTAATAGCGGCGTCTGTTTGTATCAGCCCCCTTAAATTTTGCATTTGGTGGTCTATGCCTCCAAAAGCAGTGATAAATCTTGAAAGCCCCGAAACAATTCCGGCCGACAAAGTGTCGTGAAATTCTCCCAAAGCGTTTCCCACTGCCACCACCTCTTCTCCAAGTTCAACCTTGTCCGAATTTGCCATTCCTATAAACGGAAAACCCCTTCCTTCTATTTTTAAAATAGCAGTATCATTTATGGGATTTCTTGATAATACCTTGGCAGGATATTTGTGTTTTGGGTCTAATATTACAGTATAGTCTGCTGTGGAATCTGCCACCACGTGGTTTGAAGTTAAAATATATCCATTTGAAGAAACAATAAAACCAGATCCTCCGCCGATTTGGGTTTTTTCTGTTTTTCCTTTTTTTTTGCCGGTCGGTGGATTTGGCATAATATATTCCTTGCCTCCGAAGGGAAAACTATAGAATGATTCTGCTCTTGGCAGATCACGAGAAACAACAACGGTAATTACCGCCGGGCAGACCCTTTTGGCAATTTCTACGATAGGCGATATTATTTTCATATTTATTTTTTAATATTATTATGTTATTATATCATAAATTGCCCTCGTAGCTCAATGGATAGAGCAGCTCACTCCTAACGAGCAGATCCAGGTTCGATTCCTGGTGGGGGCACATAGGGCTGGACAAGGTGTCTTATTTTTGGTATTATAAAGGTGGTGTGAATAACCTTTTTTAAGGTAAAAAACACCTTTAATTAATCAATTATATGCCAGAAAACACATCTGAAAATAAAAAAACCAAAGTAAAAAAAATGCTCCCGGCAATAGTATTGGTTTCGTCTTTTTATTACTCTTCTTTGCTTGCGCTGGGATTATTTGTGGGGTATGTGGGGTGCAAGATATATTACAAAAAGTTTATTGAAACCGGCAAAGTAGATAAAATATATATTGACTTTGGAAAATGGAAGGTTCATTTTCATCATTGGATTATGGGGGCCATTGTGCTTTTAATAGCATGGATTATTGATTGGTTTTATTTGCCGAGATTTTTTGTAGGCATGGTTGGGGGTGTTATTGCCCATGACATATATGATTTTAACGATTGGTACAAGATTTTTTTGAGAAACAAGCCCGGCAACGAAATCGTTGAAAAATAATTTTAAAATTTTAATATAAAAAATGCGGCCTGCGCCGCATTTTTAGTAATAATGTGTTAGAATAGAATTATTGGAATTGGAGAGGTACCAAAGCGGTCATACTGGCACGGTCTCGAAAACCGATGGTCCTTAACTGGGCACGTGGGTTCGAATCCCACCCTCTCCGCCAAGTTTTACATTCAGCGAAATTGAAAGAAGTTGCCTCGGCGCAAAGCGCCTCGGCATGGTATTTTTCCGCA
>ERZ1292629.850-Hain-H43-01um-R1-850-length-33171-cov-5_pt1 | contig 33171 bp, 41 predicted proteins | sample MGYA00564399_ERZ1292629 | MGnify/ENA primary metagenome ERZ1292629 (study PRJEB36523, sample SAMEA6512636) | groundwater metagenome | collected 2019-01-08 | study: AquaDiva: Metagenomics assemblies of 32 groundwater samples
ATCATCGCCGGCCGAATGCCGAAATCATAACACTTGAAAAGCAAGCTTGAACTTATCGGCTCGCCGCCGCGAATGAACTCACGCACGGAAGCTGCCAAAATTTTGTTTGTTCGTTCCGATAACATGCCAGGTTATTTTAGAGCGATTAGCAGTCTCGTGTCAAGATTGCCAAAATCAAATTGTTTTGACGCTTAGAATCTTATGTGATTGTTAACGCCGAATAATCTTTCGCAATAAAAATATATATTGTCAATTAAAAACCACCGTGTTACAATGGGGCAATGGCGCTCAAACTTAGGCTCTGGAACACGCTTTCCCGCAAACTCGAAACCTTTAGGCCCTTGAAGCGCGGACGGGTCAGACTCTACACTTGCGGCCCTACGGTTTATAACTACGCGCATATCGGCAATCTGCGCACATATATCTTCGAAGATGTTTTGGAACGCACGCTCGTCTGGAACGGCTATAAGGTAAAGCGCGTGATGAACATCACGGACGTGGGGCACCTTACCGGCGATACTGATGCCGGCGAGGATAAGATCGAAAAGGAGGCCCGCCGCGAGAAAAAATCCGTGCGCGAACTTGCTCGGTTTTACACGAAAGCATTTCTCGATGACATCAAAAAACTGAACATTGAGGTCCCGCCCACGCTGGCGCCTGCCACAAAATTCATCCCAGCGCAGATCGAGATCGTTAAACTACTTTTAAAAAAGAGTTACGCTTACGAAACTCCGCTCGCGGTATATTTCGACGTAACCAAATTCAAAAAGTACGGCCGTTTATCCGGCCAGAAACTTTCGCAAAAATTGCGCGGCGCCCGCGCCGAAGTCGTGGCCGACCACGAGAAGCGTCATCCGGCCGATTTTGCGCTTTGGTTTAAAACCGTGGGACGCTTCAAGGACCATATTCTCCATTGGCCGTCGCCGTGGGGCACGGGCTTTCCCGGCTGGCACATCGAGTGCTCGGCAATTTCAAGCAAATTTCTCGGCCAGCCGTTCGATCTCCATACGGGCGGGGTAGATCATATCGGCACGCACCACGAGAACGAAATTGCCCAATCCGAAGCCGCTTTCGGCAAACCGCTAGCAAAATATTGGCTGCACGGCGAATTCTTGCTTGTCGACCGCGCCAAGATGGCCAAATCCGAAAAGAATTTTTTCACGCTCGCCGACCTCCAAAAACACGGCGCCAATCCCCTTGCCTACCGTTATTTGGTCTTAAGCACGCATTACCGTTCGCCCCTCAACTTCAGCTGGGAAAGTCTCGAGGCTGCGCAAAGCGGCTGGCAAGCAATGATCTCCGAAATCCGCAATCTGGCTTTTGAAATTTTCTATTTGGAAAAGGGCCTCTTGATCCAAAAGGACATTTACCCGGAAGAGCATCCCCCGCTTTGGGAAGAGCGGTTTACGGCGGCCCTAAACAATGATCTAAATGCCCCGCAGGCGCTTTCCCTGGCTTGGGAACTCCTCGCCGCCCGCGACGTGAGTCCCGAGGATAAGCTTGAAATCCTCAAGCAATTCGATACCGTCCTGGCCCTGGGTTTGACTCGTGCCATGCGCCCGCCTAAAATCTCTCCTAAAATTATGAAACTCATTGAGGAACGGGAGACGTACAGAACTAGTAAACAATTTACGCAATCCGACCGTTTGAGGGAAGAACTTAATGACTTAGGATATATAGTTGAAGATACCCCGCGCGGGCCGATCGCCAGACCACGCCAATGGAAATAAAACTTATCACAGAGAAAAAAACTGGAATTAAACTGCCGCCGCAGAATCTCGAAGCCGAGCAGTCGGTTTTAGGCAGTTTGCTTTTAGACAAGAACGCCGTGATCAAAGTCGCGGACATGCTCACGCCCGATGACTTTTACATGCCGGCGCACGAAAAAATTTATGAAACCATTCTCGAGCTTTACGAGAAGCGCCAGCCGATCGACATCATGTCGCTTACGAACCGCCTGAAGGAAAAAAATCTTCTGGTCACAATTGGCGGCTCAAGCTATCTGGCCGAGATCACGAACCAGGTAACGACCGCTTCGCATGTGGAGCACTATGCGAAGATCATCAAAGAAAAGCACGTGCTCCGAGATTTGATCAAGGCTTCGGCGGAGATCACTGAAAATGCTTTTGAGCCCGCGGGCGAATTCGAAGATCTCATAGATGAGATCGAGCAAAAAATTCTCGCCATTTCGCAAAAATCTTTGCCGCAAAATTTCGTGCATATTGAATCCGAACTTAAAAACGCTTACGAGCGGATCGAAAAACTGCATGAGCATAAAGACACCTTGCGCGGGATCACGAGCGGCTTTCCCGGCATCGACAATCTGCTTTCCGGTTTTCAAAAATCCGATTTGATCGTGATCGGCGCGCGGCCTTCCTTGGGTAAAACAACTCTTGCACTGGACATCGCGCGCAATGCCGCTTTAACGGGCGTGCCCGTCGGCGTCTTCTCGCTCGAAATGTCACGCGAACAGGTTGTCGATCGCTTGATCGCGGCCGAATCGCAAGTCCCGCTCTGGAAACTGCGCACCGGGCGTATCAACGACGATCTGGAATTCCAGATGATCCAGCATGGCTTGGATAAGCTCTCGCGCGTGGGTATCTTTATCGACGACACGCCGTCGCCCAACATTCTCCAGATGCGCTCGATGGCCAGGCGCCTCCAGGTCGAGCATGGCTTGGGGCTTTTGGTTGTTGACTACCTGCAGCTCATCGCGCCCAGGAACAGCGCGACAAATATGGTCCAGCAGGTCACGGAAATTTCCCGCGGCCTCAAGGGCATCGCCCGCGAACTTAATGTCCCCGTAATCGCGCTCTCCCAGCTTTCCCGCTCCGTCGACCAGCGCGACCATAAGCTGCCGCGGCTATCCGACTTGCGCGAATCGGGTTCGATCGAACAGGATGCGGATATCGTGCTTTTCATCTACCGCAAAGACCGCGATCAGGTAGACGTGCCGCCCGAAGAGCAAAATCTCGCGCAAATTCTCATCGCCAAACACCGGAACGGCCCCTTGGGCTCCGTGCAATTACGCTTTGATCCCGAACGCGTAACCTTTAAGAGCGTGGAAGGCAAGTTCGGCGAGGAGATTTAACTAGCTTTCAGGTTTTAGAACCGAAATTTAGTTCACAGCTTGTCGAAAGCAAATGTTTCGGTTATCTTGGAATAGTCCAAGCTGGCTACGAAATACTAAAAAGTACGAATATACTAAATTTCGTATATTGGTAAGAAATTTGTATTTCGTAGCTACACTTATGAAGCTTCCCGCCTCCATCCAAAAAGTCGTTGAAGTTTTAAGCGAACTGCCCTCAATCGGTCCGCGCCAGGCCATCCGGCTGGCTTTTTATCTGGTCGCGCGCGGTGAAAATTATATAAATGCGCTTTCGCATAACATTGCGAGTTTGAAGAAAGTGAAGGTCTGCGAACATTGCTTTTTTGTCCACGAGAATTCTGGTCCGCTCTGCGAAATTTGCGCGAGCTCTGCCCGGGACGGCCGCATCGTGATGGTGCTGGAGAAAGAAACCGATCTTATTTCGATCGAGAACACCGGCAAATACAAAGGCCACTATTTCATTTTGGGGCCCGTGCCCAAAACCGGCTTGCTTGAAGAATGGCAAAAACTGCGCCTGCAGCAGCTTAAATCTGTAATTAAAAAAGCATACGGCCAGGCCGATGAAATTATTTTGGGCTTCAATCCCACGGCCGCCGGCGATTTTCACGCCTCGCTTTTAACCAAAGAAATTTCCCCGCTCGCAAAAAAGATCAGCCGCTTGGGCCGGGGTTTGCCCACCGGAGGGGAAATTGAATTTGCCGACGATGAAACTTTGGGCGCAGCCCTGGACCGGCGGAATTAAAAAAGCGCCGCGCAAACCGAACCGACCGAAGTTTATCCGTGCCGGATGACCATAATGTCGCCGTCTAAAACCACATATTCTTTTCCTTCCACGCGCAGAAAACCCTTTTGCTTGGCCTGCGCCCAGCCGCCGGAACTTACGAATTTATCGTAAGCAACAACTTCAGCGCGAATAAAATTCTTTTCAAAATCCGTGTGGATCACGCCCGCTGCTTGCGGCGCTTTGGTCCCCCGTTCGATCGTCCACGCGCGCGATTCATCTTCGCCGGCCGTGAAAAAGCTAATGAGATCCAAGATGCTGTAAGCCTTGCGGATAAGTTCGCCGATCTCCCCGCCTTGCGATAGATCCATTACGAGATAATCCCCGCCCGCAGCTTTAATTGCGTTTATAAGTTCGGGAAAAACATCGCTCGCTTTGCCGTTCAAGAGATAAAGCTCACGCTTCACGGTCAATAAATTCAGTTCGCTTATTCGCTTATTCGCGCGAATTAGAAACATAAGATCTGGTGAGCTTGAAAGTAAATTTCCCGCGGTGAGCGATTTTTTAATTACTGCTACATCCTCCAGATTTTTCTGGGCCTGTTTGTCACCGCTTTTTGTTTCCGCTTCCAGTTTCGCGAAAACTTTTTCAATGGTTTCCAAATCTTTCAAAATCAATTCCATTTTGATAATTTCAAGATCGCGCAGCGGGTCAACCGTACTCTCGACGTGGATGATGTTCGGGTCTTCAAAAACGCGCAGGACGATCACGATCGCCTGCGTCTCGCGGATGTGGGATAAAAACTGGTTGCCCAGACCTTCGCCTTTGTTCGCGCCCTTCACTAGCCCAGCAATATCGTAAAACTCAATCACGGCGGGAATGGTCTTTTTGGATTTGCTCATTGCCGTTAGCGTCTCTAATCGTTCATCCGGCACAGTTACCACGCCGACGTTCGGATCAATCGTGGCGAACGGATAATTCGCGATATTCACTTCCTGATTCGTAAGCGCCTTAAAGAGCGTGGACTTGCCCACATTTGGAAGGCCGACGATACCGATGGATAATCTCATGGTAGTTACTACAAAAAACCGCAAAAACAGTTTAAGGTGAAAGCGGTTATCTGACAACTGTTGCTAAAAAAGCAACATTCTAACATTCTCCCTCCCGAGGCGGGCAAGCCAGAATGTTAGGATGTTATAATCCGGAATTTACGTATGGAATTATGTAATTCTGTACGTAATTAAATCGTCGCGATCACCGCGACCGCCACTGCCGCCATCATCGCGACGGTAAACCAGCCGGCAAGATTCTGAAGAGTTGAATTCTTATTCTCCCCCATAATTTTGCGGCTGCCGGCGATAAGCACCAGTAAAATCAAAAGCGGCGGCGCTAAAATTCCGTTCAAAGCGGCGGCGTAATAAAGCATCTTGAATGTGGGTATGGGCAGAAAGTTAATGACAAGGCCGATGAGAGTGGAAAAAATAATTATGCTGTAAAATGCTTTGGCTTTGCTGAATTTTCTCGACAGGCCCTCTTTGAAATCAAATGTTTCGGCAATCGCATAAGCAGCCGAACCGGCCAAAACCGGGATAGCCAAGAGCCCAGTACCGACAATGCCTAAGGCGAAAATAAGCGACGCGAATTCTCCGGCAATCGGACGCAAGGCTTCGGCCGCATCAGCAGCGGTTTGAATATCGGTGAGTCCGGCCGCATGCAAAGTTAGGGCGGCCGTAAGGATAATAAAGAACATGATGAGATTTGAAAAAAACATGCCGAAAATGGTATCCGTGCGCATCTTGGGAATGTCTCCTGGCAAAAGCTTGGGTTGGCCGCTGCCCATCTGCGTCAGCTTATGTTTGCGGACTTCTTCCTCCACCTCCGCATCCGCCTGCCAGAAAAAAAGATACGGTGAAATCGTCGTCCCTAGGATCGCGGCGAGTACGAAAAAATATTCGGAATTGAATTCAAGGGCCGGCTTTAAGGCCGAAGCAATAACCAACCCCCAATCCGAAGTAACTGCAAAAGCCGTAATCGCATAAGCAAATAGCGAGAGGCAAAGATATTTTAAAAATTTGGCGTAGGTCTTATAGGCGATAAAAATTTCCAGACAGACGATTCCGACTGCAAAGACTGCGAGCCAAAACCAGACAGGCAAAGGCAAAATCAAATTTATTGAGGAGGCCATGGCGCCCAGATCTGCTCCAATCGTGATCGTGTTCACGACGATGAGCAGAAATACCGCGGCAAAAAGTATGTAGCCGGGGAAATACTTTTTAATCACGCTCGCCAATCCCCGGCCGGTTACAAGCCCGATCCGCCCGCTCATCTCCTGCACGATCGCCATAAAAGGAAACGAAAAAAACGCCGTCCAAAGCGTGGTGAGCCCAAAGCGCGCCCCCGCTTGCGAATAAGTGGCGATACCCGAAGGATCGTCGTCGGAAGCGCCGGTAATGAACCCCGGCCCCAGGCGCCTGAAGAAAGTTTTTAGTGTCACCTGCTAATTATAGCAATTCCAATTTTACGATTCCTCAAGAATTGATTTTGCTGGGTGCTATGCTACAGCATAGCACCCAGTTGAGTGCATTCATCTGTTTTACTAGGCTTCAAAAAATCAAATTGGAATCCTTTGATAAACTCTCGCCTTCTCTGCTATCCGCCAATCGGCGGAGGCGGATTCGGAACGGGCAAGCAGGATTATTTTTTAACTCTTCGACCCGGCTCCCGCCCGTGGCGAGACTCGCCCCAAAGGGACGGCAGGGTTATTTTCACTCCGCCATTTATCCTCGCCGTAGAGCGACGAGGCATTCTGGTAGGTGAAAATAAAAAGCGCAGAGGAAATTTCCTACTGCGCTCGGGGTTTTGGCGACAGCGCCCCGCAACTCCGGCACCGATACTCCTTGGTCAAATCCTCCATCGTCGCGCCACATTCGAGGCAGATGGGCAGATAGTCAAACTTTCCCTGCAAATCCGTTGCGATTGTAGGCGTTTCCGCTGACTCTTGCGCCGCGGCTTCAACCTGGAAGCGCAGGGCAAGCCAGCGGAAAATGTAATCGACAACGCTCTTTGCGTAGGGAACTTCCGGGTTGCCTGTCCAGCCGCTGGGTTCGAAGCGCGTGTGGCTGAACTTCTCCGTGAGCACCGAGAGCGGCACGCCGTACTGCAGTGCTAGAGAAATGGCGATAGCGAAGCTATCCGCCAAGCCGCTAACCGTTGAGCCTTCCTTGGCCATCGCGACAAAAATTTCACCGAGGGTGCCGTCCTCGTACAGGCCCACGGTGATGTAGCCCTCGTGGCCGCCCACGCAGAACTTATGCGTGAGCGATTTGCGCTCCGCGGGCATGCGTCGCCGCACGGGTTCCGGCGGCGGGGTTGTGAGAGGCTGCGTTGCTTCAGACAAAATTCACCTCCTGCTGCAAAATTTATACCACATTAAAAATGGATTTGTCGACTCTTGCTGAGTGCTATGCTATAGCATAGCACTGCTTCTCGATTTAATTACGTAAACACAAAGCACATTAGCAATAAAAAACGCGCAACCGAAGCTGTGCGCGAATATTATGCGGATTACCGCCTACTGCCAGTAGCGGGCAAGCCGTTCGCGCCGAAGGTACAAATTGATAGTTGTCCTTATGTTGTTGCTAAAAAAGATACAAGCGACTTACTTTCTTGCAACAAAAAGGCAGCGATGTTGTATCGCTGCCGATCACTAGACTAGCATCCATTGATGAAACGGATCAGCTCCGGATGCTCCGAAATGAATTCCCACGGGGACGGCTGCGATGAATCGAAGCGCGCTGCTTGCGATTCGTCGCCGGATTTACCAGAGGGAACTGGCGTGGATTGCACGCGGATAGGTGCTCCAGGAACCGCGCGGGGCGAGATAGCTGCCACGCTTTTTCCGGGAGCTTTTGGGCTCCCCCCAGGGCAAAACCTTCGCATTCACGCGGTCCGCGAACTTGACAAGGAAGTTCGCGCGGATTTGCTCGGCGCAACGGCGGACCATCGTATCCACCGCAGTTTTCCGTCCCTCCTTCATCAAGGCGGCTTCGGCGAAGCACCCGGCGTTCAAAACTACCGCCCACCGCACCTTCGCCGCCCATTCCGGCAGCGAGCAGGGCTTTTTTGTCCCTACATCGTAATGCCGGAAGTGCCGCCGGCATCCCGACTTGAATGTCGCATCCCAGAGCGCCAACACCGAATCCGGTGAGACTGCCGCGAGCGCGCCGGTCAGGTCCGCGAGGTTGCTATAGGTTGTGCAAACCGGCGAACGCGGGCCGCTTTTCGCAAGCGACAATTCCCGCAATTTTTCAACCACCGCCTCGCTTAGTGGGTTTCCCGCAACCGTAAAGATCACCTTAATCGCAGTTTCCACGGTTTTTCCCTTCCTATTAATTTGTTAATGAGCCCTTCCAACCAGACCACGACTTACGGCCTGGACGCTCGGCATCTTTTTCATAAAAGCCGCGGAGCGTCTAAGCCAGAACTAAAACCCCCTGGATCCAGGGGGTTTTAGTTCTTTAGTCCAATTTTATACTCTACCCCCTGAATCCACCTTGGTCTTAATCACAATAAGCGTAAGGACGCCAAAAAAGACGGGGGTCATAGCGCAAACATTCAATTTCCCATATGCAACCATTAAATTGAGCTTAAAGCAAAGTTTATTCTCCGTCAAGCAACCTGTGGATAACCATCGGGCTTAGTTTGATCCAGCTAATTAGGCGGTTAATTTCCCAGGTTCGCCTGCTTTTCGGATTTCGCAGCGAAATAAAGCGCGAGCGCTGCGCAGGCAAGCCCGACATCGCGGAAGGTCACATCAAGAACATGGAGATTGAAAACGGTTATGCCCGCGAGCATGGCGAAAGCTAGGAGTGCAGCCCAGACCGCATATTTTCCCGAAACCAGCCAGACAGCTAAAAACAGCTCCGTAATCGAAAATCCAATGAGCAGCAGGTTTTCGGGCAGCAGGCTCCGCATGAATGACGAAAAATAACCGATCCAATTAAACGGGTTTATAAACGAAGAGATCGCGGCGTAGGCAAAAACAAAAGCCAGGCCGAAACGCAATAATAAAATTACTGAACGGGGTGTCATCGCTAAATTATACTATTTGTTTAAAAAGAGAAAAATGTAACCCTTCAGCAAGTTCAAGACAAGAATCAATTAGTGCCCATAAATGCCGATAAGTTCCGCCTCGGCTAGAATATGGTCTTTCATGGCTGACTCCAATTCGTTTCTGTTTGCGCCCGCGGACAAATCCAACATAAAATCCAAAGCGAAAAGTCTGAAAAAGTAACGATGCGGTTTGCCGGCAGGCGGACATGGCCCGCCGTAACCGATTTTAGCGAAATCAGTCATGCCCTCAACGGCTTTGGGCGGCGTGCTTTCTTCCTTAATGAAAGTTGTCCGAGGATCAATATTCCAAACCGTCCAGTGTGTGAAGGTGCCGGACGGCGCATCTGGATCATCCACAATGAGCGCCAAAGACTTTGCCGCGGGCGGCACATTTTGAATCTGCAGTTCCGGATTTACATCGAAGCTACTGCAGGTAAATTTTTTGGGAATCTTCCCGTTATGCTCGAATGCCGGTGAAGTGAGGATCATCGTGAGTTTAGACGAGATTTGAATTCAACACTTTACATAAAATCATAGCTAAAATGCGGGTTTATGCCTATCCTTGACATTATTACTGTGAGTGGTATAATATAAGACAGGAGGTGGCTTATGCCACAGATTTTGAAATGCGCTGGGCACGGCTGCCGTGCCCAAATGCTGAAAAGCGGCACCCGCGTCCTCGCGCTCGCCGGAATCGCGACCGCCGTGGAGAGCATCCTCGACCGTGAAGTCGGGATCGCCGACCTCACGGACGAACAGGTGCGGAGCTTCGCGCTCTGCTCGCGGTGCGCCCGCGAGCGTGAGCGGAGGCAGGACGTGCGGCTCCATCCGCTGCCCGCGGCCCTGCGCTATCTGGGTCAAATCCAGGAGCGCGCGGCCGCAGCGCGAGCGCGCGCGGAAGCGCAGGCGCGCCGCGAGCGCGAGCTCGCGGAGAGCCGGGCGCACGTCGAGCGTCAGCGCCGCACGGCGACGCTGGGCGATCTCGCCAAGCTCGGCGCAACCACCCGCGAGACCGCCGAGGCGCGCAAGGAGATCACGCAGCTCGTGCGCCGCGCCCACCGTCTGACGCAGGCGGTGGTAAACAAGGCGAGGACCGCGCAGGCCCTCGCTCACACCACCGCAAACTAGGGAGGCATCGCCGCCTCCAATCCGGGCAGAAGCGATCTCACATTGCTTCTGCCCCTCACTTCAGCTTTGTACTCCGACGCTGAAAAATCGGAGTAAAGAATTGAAGAGAGGCTACAAAACAACATTCTCATATTCTTGAGAATGTGAGAATGTTGTTACTGCCGCGCCGTGTAAGCGCGGTATTCCTGGCGTAAAAAATCTTTCGTAATTTCATCGCGCGGCTTCGTCATGCCCGGATAGCGCCAGGCGCTGATGATTTTCCGGCGCGAGCCCATATCCTGGATCATCACCCAAAGTTCCTGCTTCCAAGTCTCGCGGCCCTGTTCGCGCTTAACGGTGATAGGCTGCATCATCGCAATCGTCTTTGGCGCAATCCCCTCCTCGACGCGCCGCGGCGAATGCATCGCATGCTTCACGCGCGACTCCGATAACCCCCAATAGCGCATCTTCGCCCGGCTGTGATACGTAAACTGTAAAAGCTTCGGCTTGCGGACGGCCAACATTTTTAAATTATACCAATTTAGATTAGAAATTCGACTTAAATAAAATCTAAATAAACTGCTATTTAAATGGCCAAAATTAAAAACCTGAAGCCAAACGCAACGATGCTATGCTATAGCATAGCATCGGTGCTTGTCGCTTTTGGACAACGTTTAGAATTAGTCGCCGGGTTTCAAATGTAAATCTTTCCGTATTTGGTCCGGCGTGGTATGCCACGGTGCTTCGGCTGTAACTTGTCTGGCTTAGAACTGTATACTCTCTTTTTGCGTTCAGTTTTACTCCGCTCTAAATAGCTCCGATAAATTTTTTCCTCCAAGGCTTTTTTGAGCCCGCTTATTGTTTGCGGAGAAAGCCATAACTCGCGGCCAATCTCGCGGTAACTTTTCCCAGACATAATCATGTTAAGTGCGGCGGCACGCATGACAAAATCTCTGCGTTCGTGCGGGGTGGTAAGCAGATCAATCAAGTCAGTAGAGTCTAAAAGTTTTTGCCAGCAAGCTATTTCCCATTCTTTACGTGAGGAATAATCACCTTGGGGCGGCATCATCCAATTTTTCGAAAGACCACTCATGATCAAATTGTAGCATTATCGCCTAGTGCTATGCTATAGCATAGCACTAGGCGATGTAAAAAACATTACCGAGCAAAAAGCTTGAATAACAATCAGGCGTTTTTGTTTTTCGGCTTCAAGGCCGCTTTTTCCAGATCGAGCACTTCGCTGGCGCGTCGGTAAGCGCAGTATTCGCAGTCCGGCGAGGCTGCGGGGAGACTGCTTTGATCGTACGCTTCCCTGGCCCTTGCGATCGCGGGTTCTACCCAGCTTGAATCCCCTACGAGCGGTTCCACAAAAAGATCGAAAGATAATGCGGCTGTGCGCTCTTCGACCGTCGCTCCCGTGAAACCGTTAGCTTTGCTTACGCGGGCAAAGACAAAATACCCGGTCCCAGAAACCTGGTACCCGTTTCCCCGTAGGAGCCACTGGTAAATTTCCAGCTGGCGGCGATAAGAATCATAGATCCGGTGCTGGTTCGCGCCGGTCGCTTTGTAATCAACGACAATCAGTTCTCCTTGTGGATTTTCCCAAACATCATCCACCGCTCCGTAAACCAAAAAATCCGTGGGCTTGTGATGGAATTGCACGCCGGTGAAATTATGCCGCCATTTGCCGAGCTCCGCAGTGTTGTAGGGAACGGCCTTGATCTCGTGCGCAACCATCACCGGATGCGGCGTGCCTTTTTCGCGATGGACATCAAATTCCTGCTTCAAGAGATAATCAACGGCATTGTTGATGGTGTACGGCGCCGGCGGTGGCCGCTTAATCTTATGGCGCAGATCCAGCCAAAAACAGCGCGGACATTCAAGAAACAATTCGAGCTTGGAGCGGGAAAGCTTCACCATTTGTCTACAAAGAATATCACGTTTATTCCTTAGGCAACAAGCCTTTTCCGCGCGAAAGCCTTTCTTGTTTCTTCGGCAAATATGATCGAAAGCGCAACCACAGCCGCCCAGAGCCATTGCGTGAGGCTTAAAGGAGCGGTGTGCAAGATCCCCTGCAGGAAGGGCGTATAAACCGCAGCGAGCTGGAGGAGAAAAATCGTAAGCGTCGCCAAAACAAGAAATGGATTACTCAAAGGATTCATTTGGAAAATTGATTTTGTTTCGGAGCGGCAATTCCAGGCGTTGAACCATTGGAAAATCGCAAGCGTGGTCAAGGTCCAGGTCCAGGCAACTTCCATATTGGACCAATCGGACAAACGGAAAATAATTAAGCTCCCGATCATCATCGGCAGGGCCATATTGAGCATGCGCCAACCCATCAGGCGGTCAACCAACTGCCGCCGCGACGAGCCGAATTTTTCATTAAGCAACCCTTTTTCCTTGGGCTCCATGCCCAAGGCCACATCCAAAAATCCATCGGTTACGAGATTGAGCCATAAAATCTGCGCCGCCAAAAGCGGCAAAGGAAAACCCAGCATCAATGCGCCCGCGATCGTCAAGACCTCGCCCAAACTCGTGGAAAAGAGATAAAGAATGACTTTCTTTATGGTTTTATAAATGCTTCTTCCCTCCTCCACCGCTGAAACAATACTGCCGAAATTATCGTCCAAGAGCACGATGTCCGCCGCGGTCTTCGCCACCTCCGTGCCGATCTTGCCCATCGCCACGCCCAGATCCGCCGCCACCAGCGAAGGCGCATCGTTTACCCCGTCCCCCGTCATGGCCACGATCTCGCCGCGTTTTCTGTAAGCGCTGATTATTTTCAGTTTATCTTCCGGCGTCACGCGGGCAAAAACCGAAGTTCGGGGCAGGAGCGCGGCAAGTTCCTGTTCGTTTAGCTTGGCTAGTTCTTCACCGGTCAAAACTTTATCGTCAGCCTGCCAAATTCCCGCTTCCTTGGCGATCGTGACGGCCGCCAGCCGATGATCGCCCGTGATCATCACGATGCGAATGCCGGCCGCCCGCGCGCGTTCCATCGCCTGCGGCACTTCCGGACGCAGCGAATCTTCCATGGCAAAGAAACCGGCGAATACGAGCGACTCTATTTCCAGATCCAAAATTTTGGCCAGCTTTAAGAACGGCCGCTCCGCAAATGCGAAAGCAACTACGCGAAAACCGTGAGCCGCCAGATTGTGAAAAGTATTTTCCAGCCTGGTTTTCTCCGCCGGGGACAAAACGGAATTGTTTTTAATTCCGTAGATTTCTGTACAAAGCGTGAGCACTGATTCGGGCGCACCGGCCACGGTCACAAATTGTTTCCCTCTGTCCGCGTGTGCGGTCACGTGGTATTTCGTTTTGTAATCGAACGGCAACTCGGCCAAAAGCGGAGCTTCACGTTCCAGATCCTCCTTGTGAAAGCCCATCTTTTCTCCGAAGACGAGCATCGCCGCTTCGGTCGGATCACCCATGACTTTCCAGCTCGGCGCCACATGGTCCTCGATCAAGGCCACGCGCGCATTGGCGCAAAAGGTGGCGAGTTTGCCGGCCAAAAGCAATTCTGGATGGTTAGGCGGGTCAATGATTTTTTCTCCTTGCCTGAATTCTCCCCGCGGCTCATAGCCTGTGCCGCCGATTTCGTATTCCTTACCGGCGACGAAAACTCTGCGGATGATCATTTCGTTGCGGGTCAAGGTTCCGGTTTTGTCGACCGCAATTACTTTGGCCTGGCCCAAGGCCTCGACGGCTTGGAGTTTTTTGACGAGCGCCTGCCGTTTGGCCATCCGCCAGACACCGGTGGCCAAGACGAGCGTCATCACAACCGGCAAACCTTCCGGGATCACCGAAACGGCCAAAGAAACCACGACAGCGAACATTTCCCGCGCTGAAGTGCTATTTAAGAGCCAGCCCAAAAGGAAAATCACAAGGCTTATCCCTGCTACCGCGGCGATGATCACGCGGGACAGCGCACGGATCTCCCGCCGCAGAGGTATTTCCGTTTCGACTTTGATGCTTTCGCTGATCCTGCCCAATTCAGTCTCGAGTCCGGTTGCCACGACCAGCACTTTCCCGCTGCCGCTCGTCACATGCGTGCCCTTCCAAACCATGTTCGTCTTCTCCCCCAGGGGCAGTTCGGCTTTGCGTAAAGTCGCTTCGGTTTTGTGCACCGGTACGGATTCGCCCGTAAGCGCGGCTTCATCTGCGCGCAAAGATGAGGCTTCGATCACGCGTCCGTCCGCAGGAATCCGTTCGCCTTCATGGAGAATAATAATGTCGCCCGGCACAATCTCTTCGTCCGGCAGAATCAATTCCTCGTTATCGCGCAAGACCGTGGCGGAGGTGGTCGCAAATGCCGTTAGGGCTTCAAGCGTGTTTTGCGCCCTGCCCTCCTGGAGTGTCCCCACGACCGCATTGAAAAGCAGGACGAAAATAATGATCAAGGCATCAGTCCGCTCGCCGGTGAGAAGCACGATGACAGCGGCCGTAAGCAAAACATAGATAAGCGGACTTTGGAATTGCCGCAGAAAAATCAAAAGCATCGGCTCGCGCTTTCCTTTGGGCAAAGCGTTCAAGCCGTAACGCTCACGCCTTGCTGCGGCTTCCGCAGCAGTCAACCCATGCTGAATATCCGTTTGGAGCTCGCTTTCGAGCGTTCCCAGCGGCCGGTTATGCCAAGAACTCATACCCGACAAACACTAGGTTCGTTCGCCTAGAAGTGTCCGGTAAATCTCCAAAAGCACATAGAGCAGGCTCAAGACTAAGGGTCCAAGCAGGAAGCCCGCGGGACCGAAAAGACTGATGCCGCCCAAAACCGAGACAAGGACAAGAAACGGATGCATATTCGTGCCTCGATCCAAGAGAAACGGCCGCAGGAAATTGTCGACGAGCCCCACGATCAAGAGGCCCCAACCTAAAAGTCCGAAGGCTGCTACGCTTTGATCCACAAAGAACAGATAGAAAACCGCAGGCAAAGTAACGAGCCCGGTTCCGATCGTGGGGAAAAGCGCGGCGACGACGGCCAGCGAACCCCAAAGCGTCGCATTCGGCACGCCGAAGATCTTGAAACCAATCCCAACCAAAAAACCTTGGATCAAGGCAATGACAAGCGTCCCTCGCACGACCGCATGGATCGTCACATAAAGTTTGTCGAGAATTTGCGCGTTATGCCGGCCCGAGAGCGGACTTAAATCCAAGAGCAGTTCTTTAAGCCGGGCGCCGTCCTTGAACAAATAGTAAAGGGCGAAAAGGCTGATAAAGAATAGAAGTCCCGCGCGCGCCACGCCGGAAAAAAGCGGACCCAAGTTCTGCAAAAGCCAGTTCAAGCCCTGCTCAACATAAGCGTTCACGTTAATATCCAGCCACGGCAAAAATTCGCGAATTTTTTCTTCAAAATAAGGAACTAGATTCGGCGCGGAATCCATTCCGTTCACCTGCTGTTCATAAAGACTTACGGCCTCGCCGAAAATCTTATAGCCGACAAAAGTAACCGGCGCGGCAATAATGAGGAGAATGACGAGAACGGATAAGAACGAGGCCACGCTTTCGTGTCCCACCGCCCTTCTTAACCAGAGATAAAGCGGCCGGAAAACTATGGCAAAGACAAGCGCCACGGCCAAAGCCGAAAGATAGGGCAAGAAAATTAACGCGGCCAGGACCAGAACCGCGACAAAAAGCGCAACAAAAAACCAGAGTTCCAAGCGTGATTGCATCTTGTAGATATTATACCATTTCCGCTAATAACGAGTATCAAGACCTTAGGATCTTTTTGCTCGCGCCAACAATCTTTATGAGTTCCGAAGGCTTACCCGTGCGCCGGCCCACATCCACATAAAAATCCGCGTTCGCGCCAAAATATCTTTTGGCTGCGGCTACGGTTTCGGCCGGCGGTTTGCTTTCGGGATTAGCAGAAGGCGCGACTAAGGGCCCGCTTTGCTTTAAAAATTTCCGCAGGCTTGGAGGTGTGGGCAAACGAAAAGCCAGCGAGCTGGTGTCACGATGGAGATACGCATACTTAAGCCCCCGGCAGGGCAAAATCACGCTCACCGGACCGGGCCAGACTGCTCCTAAAATTTTTCGCGTGGCGGCAGCCGGTCTTATGCCGAACTTACGGAGATCATTCATCGAACTGATGAGTACAATCATCGGCTTCCGCGGATCACGTTTGCGCACACGGTAAACCCGCTCCACGCTCGCGGGTTTCATCGCCGAAGCAACGAGCCCATAAATCGTATCTGTTGGTAAAACCCCGATCTTGCCTTGCCGGAGCAGTTTCACAACTGCGCGATTCAGACTGCGATAATGCGGCATGTCTCCAGTATAAAGAAAAAATCCCCGCGCGGGGGATTTTTCCCAAGTGACGGCTTAGAGCGAATTTACACCCGCGTCCACTTCGCCAAATTCAGAGTCGAGATCGCCGCTCAAATTGATTTGATCCAGATCCTGTTGGATCTCGCTTGTCGTGTCCGACTGACTGCTCGGCGCTTCTGTTCGCCCGCCCCAAAGTAACAAGGCGAGGATGGCGAGAAGAATTACGACGAGAACAATGATAAGTGTTTTACTCATGTTCTAAGGATTTGTTGATGAGGCTTCATCGACTTTAGGAATTTGCGCCAAAGTTACGGCAGCTTTTTGTACGGCGCTGCGCGCGGCTTTGACGGCATCGAGAACTGTATTCAAGTCATCGCGCACAGCTTGCCGAACGCTTTTTACATTATCCTTGAGCTTGGCTTCAACCAAAACCGTGGGATCGTAAGACTTGCCGGCCTGGGTGATTACCGCCGTCCGTGCATCGTTCAAGGCCCGTTCGGCATCCGAAATCGCGGTTTGCACATTCAAGACATTAAACCCGTCGGCTGCCACCTTATCCGCGCGCGAACGAATTCGGTTCAAGACTCCGCTCAATTTATCAAGCACGTTCAAGTAATGATCGGTAAGGCGCTTATTTAAGGCCTCAAGCTGGCCGACGATGTGCTCGACGATTTTCCGCTTCTGCGCATCCTTGATTTGCTGGAGCCGCGCCCGGAAAGCCGCAAAAGTGCTCGAGGCCGCTTTGCCCCTAATCACCTCAAGCGTGCTCGAGCCCGTGCTCGTTGCCTGTTTTCGACTTGACGATACTGCCTCTGCGGCCGACGTCTGCAGTAAAAGGGCGGCAACAAAAGCTATGGCGACCATTGATGTTATTTTTCTCATATCTTTATTATTAATGACCGCCGGCAGGTGTCAACTCTTACAATCTGGGGCTAGAGGGGTATAGGCATCGGCTTGCCGTAAAAGGGAAATTCCTGCTCCTCGAGCTTGCGGTCGAAACAATGCCTGCCTGCGCCATGCTGCCAATTACCTGGGAAATAGCGGGGGTACGCCTCGCTCGTTTGCGCATCGTCCGCCAAGGCGAAAGTCGCACAAAGCTGGAATTCCCCATTTATGGGATCGCCTTTAACGGCGTATTCATACGGCTCGCCTGTTTCGGGGTCCGCCGGCAAGGCAAAGCCGCGAACTTCATTTTTCATTTCATTCAAGGTAGTCGGCAATTTTTTATTAACCTGCCAAAAATTGATGATCTCATTTTGGATCATACTCAAGTTATTGATCCTTTGCAGATCAAAGCGGCGCAAGCGTTGGGTGCCGGGCGAACCGACGGCAATAAAGCCAACGACTACGGCGGCGAACACAACGGCGGAAACGATGTAGACGAAAATTTTCATAAAATCAAAATTTAAAAATCTTATGCGCGTAACTATGATACTAATATGCGAATTGCACTAATGATACGAATAAATACTAATCCGGCTTTTTAAATTCGTATTATTTGTATCTCACTCATTATATCGCCTTACGTCCCAAAAGTTGTAATAAAATATGCTTCCAGTCACGAAGAAAACTGTGAGCACCTTGAGTATGAAGCGCAAGGTAAGTTCGCCCTCCAAAAAATGGTAAATAAGCGTAACCAAGTCGCCGATGATGATAAGCGCTGCCACAAAGAGCGTGAAATAAATCAGCCATTTTCGGATTCGCAAATTTCTTTTTTCCGGCTTCGCTGCATACGCCTTGTTTAAAAATCGGGTAGCGATGATGTGAACCGGATAAACGACAATCAGGGCGGCAATTGCCCAGCGCATTGTGCTTACAATCGAATCCTTGCGCCAGTAATCCTGAAGTTCGAGCTTGTCCGGAACATAAAGATTGATTAACTGGAAAACGAGCACCAAAAAGCTGATGGCCGCCGCATAAAGCGTAACGATCGCCAAAAGATGCAAAAAAATATCCCGGGGCTCGGCTTTGACGCGCGTTAGTTGTACGTTGGTCTGTGCTTTCATGTCGTTTATCACAATCATAACACAGTTAAAAATATATCATTCGTATATTCGTAAAAAATTCGTAATTCGTAGCCAAAATACAACAAACCCACCTCTATTAATAGGTGGGTTGGTTGGGCGAGTTTTGGCTTCCTCCCTCGGTGTTTCCCGGCAACGGCAAGCTCGGCATATTTACATTGATCTGGCCCGGTCGCTCGCCTTCCTCCGAAGCCCGCGACGGCAGGAATCTCCAGACGAGCAAGCCTACCACTAAAAGCGTAATGATAAATGCCAGGAACACATATACGCCCGTGCCCGTACCAAGATCGTCGTGATGGTGAACTTCGTGCATAGAAGAAATTTTTCGGCGCTAATTACGACCTTTTAGACGGCGCGGTTAGACGCCTGAACTCCGGCTTTTAAGTCGGGGTAAATTCACTAACCGTGCGATTTATGCGACGAAAAGCCTTTATTTCTATTACAAAAAGCAGCTTTAGATATGTAAATAAAAAAAGCCCGGGACGATTCATGGAAGAATCGTTCCGGGGGCTTAATGAATGCGCCTGTCGCCCCCTACTGGGCGACATAGTTGAATGGTGCCGAACGGGCCTGCGGCACTGCCGCAACGGCCGCTGCGTTCCGCAGCTTCCGCTCCTCTCGGTCATGGCACGGCTTGTGCCAGACCTCGTTTCCCACCAATTCGACAAAAGGATCGTGGGGTGCCATGATGGCGTGGCACCCAGGACAGACCGACTCGGAAGAAACTCTTTCTCTCATTGACGTTCTCTTCCTTTTCTTCAGTCCATGGACCGTTTACATTGCCGCCGATCCAGGCGCGTTGGCTCGGCGAAAAAAGGACCCTGCTAGTTAACTAATATACCTTTTGTCAGAAAGCGTCAATAAAATTGTGGATAACTGGCAAAGCCTAAAAAACAACTTCCGGATAACCGGCCGCGCCTCGAATCGCGGGACATTCTGCCAGCATATTTTAGATATTTTGTTCTGAAATAATAACGCGCGGGCTTGGCGCTATGATGCATCATGGCACCTTGACTCTTGATGAATTTACAAACGCGAGAGAGTGAATTAGTCGCCAAGCTGTAAGCTGTGAAATATTCTGGCTTAGACAGTGATTTCATAAAAAACTCACCCTTAAAATCTCAAGTTCTCAAGTTTTTAAGGGTGAGTTTTGAGCTCATCGTAACTAAAGTATCTCAAAAACTTTTTGCCGAGAGCTCATGCCGGACACGAGCCGGATTTTTGCCAAGCTTATACCGAAATATTCCGCGAGCGCAGACATAATCGCGTAGTTGGCCTTCCCTTCTTTGGCCGGTTCTTTGACGGCAACTTTAAAATGCGTGTCGTCAATTTTTTCCACTCCCGCTGTTTTTGCTCCCGGCTTCGCATTCACAAAAATTTTCATATTGCTATTGCTACGAAATACAAATTTATTACAAATATACGAAATTTAGTATATTCGTATCCGCCAGCTGGCGGATTTTGTATTTCGTAGCCGGATAATTTTGATCTTTGATTTTTGCATTTTACATTAAATTTCTTACATCCCCTACCAGTTCGGGCAATTCTTCCTGATTGAAGTGGCCGCGGTTGGTAAAAACGCGGACGACTGCGTTAGGCAATTGAGCCTGGAACTTTTTAAGATTTGGAAACGGCACTACTTTATCGTCCTCGCTGTGGTAAATGAAAAGTTTGGGCGCTTGCTCACCTAACCCAGCCAAGCTTTGCGGCAGGGAAAAATCCGCCAGTGAATAATCCGTGCCCTCGCCGTCATAGCAGGGAGCTACAAGGAAAACCGCCTTCAGCCTTTTCGGAAATTTGTTCTCGGCCAGGTATTTGGCTAAAAACGTGCCGCCCAAGGAATGGCCGATTAAAATAACTTCTTCCTGTAGATATGGAAGTAATTTTTCGAACCAGATTTTCCACTCCAAATATTTCGCATTCCTGATACTGGGCATTGTGGGCGCAATCACCTCGTAGCCGGATCCCAGCACATCGCGCAAATTCTTTTTCCAATCCTGCCGCCCTAGGCGCAGCCGCTCGAAATTTATGTCGTAGCTTTTTAAGAACTTCAAATACTCCTCGTAGGTTTCGAATGTGTCTCCGCCGTGAATGATGACGATTTGCTGCGGCATTTTTCTATCCTAAAGTTGCCTACCGGAATTGGCAAGCCGCGCTTCCTGTATTCTCTAATTCGCGCGCCTGCCCGCCTCTGGAGGGAACAGGCGAATAAGAAAAACCCGATAAAATCACGACACAAAAGCTCTAGAATCCGATCTTTACAATGCTTTCCGCCGTTCCGAAATATAGGCAGCGAAACGAATCAGAAACACGAACAAAATGAATGCCGTCACGACAAACGTACCGGGCGGAATATAATTATTCCAATTTGCCAAATTAAACCAGCCCCGCCATTTAAAAACTATAAAGTGAAGAACTGATAGAATGACGGCGATAAGTCCGGATCTCTGGACTATGCTCCAGCCGCGCGCGGTCATGTTCGCCGCGACCGACGGCAAAGAGGTCGCGGTTACAACAAGCAGGCCGACAAAGGCAACTGCGCCTGCAAGCATGGATATCTGCCCCAGCGGCGATAATCTGCCGACTTCCGAAAAGATTTTCGGATAATATGCGGGGGTGAGTATGGTAAGCGCGAGCACTACGTGCAGTACGACCAGGGCGACTCCGATTAAGCCGAATTGTTTTCGCAGGTCGCGGTATTGCGTCCAGCGGGCAGGCCAAAGCCGCGCTAACGGTCCCGTGAGATAGCTTGCGGCAATCATTGTTAAGCCTGTGAGCGCGATTGAGGCAAAAAGAATATTGAAATAAGTTTTACCTATCGGCTGGCCGTACCGGCGGAAATAGTGCTGAAGAAGAAAAATAACGAAAACAACGGCGGTCACGCGCAAAGCCCGGCGCCAGTCATCGCGAACCACCGGCTCGGTATTCATGCTTTTATGATAACTCTATGCCCACCCGGCGCAAATGCTCCAAATGTGCTTAATTTCCCAGTTTTAAAAAAATGCGCTCTGCCCGAAAACTCGAAAAAAGTGCCAATTTCCACGGTTGTTCTACTTATCGAATGTAAATATATAGGAAGTTTATGCGCTGCTTTACTAAAGTAAAGCAGCGCGATTGATGGTCGTGACAAGAATTAATCAGACAAAAATCATCCTTAAATACTCCAAATATTTAAGGATGATTTTTGGGCGGAGCGAGTCGGCAGCCAGTTTCGCTCATTCGCGCGAATGAGCGAATGAGAACTAGTCTGATTTTTCAACGCTATTTCTCAAATATTCGTTAATTAACTCGATGTCGGCAAGATCTTTGGGACGGCCGGAAGCTGCCTTCCATTTTCTAACTTCTTCCAGTGACGCGAAGGGCACGCCATTAATAATCGTCGCGGTTCTCTGCAAATGCTCCAGGGTCGGGCTATACGAACTGAAACCCCGCTTGTCGTGCGCTTCAAAAACATCATGCGTGATTGGTTTGTCGTTGGGAGCTTTTTCAACTTCCCGCCAACCAGCTTTTTTCAAATTTGCGAGCACCTCGGGCGAAACTACTAGGTCAATATCTTTCACTTCTCTAATACCTGCCGCTGCCAGCGGGCAACTGCCATAAACAACGTAAGAATCCTGGGGCAGATTTAATTCTTTAACCTTGACGATGATTTCGGTTTTAGTCATCAGATTTTATAGATAATAAAAGTATACCAGACTAAAAAGTGGAAAAAATCCCAATTTTGTTTTAAGCTCAATGCGATTTGCCGGGTCGCCCGCCTAGACTCGACGGTCTAGCCGAGACTGGTCTAATGGCCCGGCCGAAGGCGAATAAATAGTTCACAAGCGGCCGGAGTTTATCCCGCCCATAGCTGGGGGATCGTCTAATGGTAGGACACATCCCTTTGAAGGATGGTATCGGGGTTCGAATCCCTGTCCCCCAGCTCTGTGCGGGAAAGTCGTTTATCCTTCAATAGATTCAGGACAAGTCGGGGTTCGAATCCCTGCCCGGCAACAAAAGGAAGTAAAAAAATGAGCCGTGGTTTTTTAGTGCACGGCTCTTATGTGTCTCCCTCCAGTGGTTTTTCTTGTAACAAATTCCAATTCCTTCAACATGGCGGGGAATCTCCTCTGATTAATTTGTACCACTACTCACCCGCGGAGTCAGAAGAACTCACTTATCCCTAACCGCAATTATCCCGCCCAATAATTATTTACGAATAAAGTCAGGCTCAAACCGAAAAGCAGAATCGAGACAAAAGCCCAAACAAGCTGGCGGCGCACGGACATTTTAGCCATTACGAGATAGATCGGAAAAAGCACGAGCGCATAGCGTCCGATGCTCATCAGCGTACCGGTGCTCAAGGGCACGATTAGTCCCAAAAGCACATAGGCTCCGTACGAGATCCGCTCGCGCCAGGCGGAAAGCATCGCGATCAAAGAAACCAAAATATAAAAAAGATCGAGCGATAAATTAATAATCGCAGCTCGTGAAAAAAGCAGGGCATGATCGCGATTAAACTCAAATCCCCTGCCCCACCAGGCCTGGACTTTGAAGAAGAGCGTCGCATCGCCAAAGGCAAAGTAGTGATATAAGAAAAATGCAGCCGTGCCGGCGGGAATTAAAAGCAGCCAGGCAAATTCTTTGCGCAGCTTCCAGTTAAACTTTTGCGCGTATTCGAGGAGAGCCGGAATAAGAAGAATTATTCCGGTTACGCGTGTCAAGGCCGCCGCGAGCCCAAAAATTCCGGCTGGCTTGAAATTGCCCCGGCGCAAATAATAAAAGATGGTGATCGAAAGAAACAGGAAAAGCGACTCGGAATAAACTGCATTCAGGAAAAAGGCGGTGGGAAAAATTAAAAGCAAAAGGATAGGTACGTAAGGATTGAGGTTCGGATGAAATTCGCGCACAAGCCGATGGAGATAAAAAACCGCGCCGATCAGGGCCGCAAGCGAAACGAGCCAGCCCGCCAAAATGCCATTCTTCAAAACCAGGGCGAAAAGCCAGATCAGTCCCGGATAGAGCGGGAAAAATACGATGTTTGATAATTTCTGCTCGCCTTTATAGACATAGCCGTTTTCCGCTACGTCCAGGAACCAGAACGAATCCCAGCGTGCGTGCAAGGCAAGCGGACTCCAGGACTTTTCCTGCTTGAACTCGGAGGGATTGATCCAAACATAAGCATTATCCCCCGCGAGATTCAGCCGGTTAAGCACGACTAGGCCGAAAACGGTGGTAATAAGGGCCCAGATTATGACGATGATAGCGGCCTGGCGGAGAGTCATTATGATTAATTTAAAATGCAAATATCAAAATGGAAAATGACAATGTAAAAATAAAAAATTAACGAAGTTAATTACCTGAATTTTGATTTTTGATATTTAAATTTTGCATTTAATGTGCGCGCAGCATCTCCAAATCCTTTTTCCGCAGCTGCTCCAATATCTGCATTTCGGGGTCAACGGCAATGGTTTTGGCCAGATATTGCCCGGCCGTGAAATTAGGCAAAAGCACATAATCCACCCCTGTTTTGTAAAGAATTTCCGCTTCTTTTTCATCATCGGCGCGGACGATGATTTTTGGCCGCTTGGCCAGCTTCTTAAGTTCAGTCAAAAGCCCCAGATTGTCGTTTAAATCCGGGTTGGTGGAAATAACCAATTTGGCAGTCTCGAAATTAGCTTTCGCAAAAACTTCCGGGTCGGCAATATCGCCGAAAATATAATCGAGATTATGCCGCTTCAACATGTGTATGACTTCCGGATCGAATTCGATGACCAAGAGATCCTTGGCCGGCAGGGAAAGCGCGATTGCCTGGCCGGTGCGGTGAGCGCCGATCAAAATGAAAGATTTTTTGAATTCCCCGATCAGCGAACTCACTTCCTTGGTTTGTTTGCGCTCGAGGAGTGAAAGCGGCCGCGCGAGGAAGCGGAAAATTTTGTCGCCGTGCGTAATGATGTAGGCGGAAATAATGATCGTAATCACGCCGACGGCGGTTACCAAGGAAACGATGCTGGAGTTAAGATGGCCCACGCGCAAACCGAGCGCGACCAAAATCAAACTGAATTCCGAAATTTGCCCCACCGTCACGCCGGTCAAAAAACTTGTGCGCTTGCGATAACCCAAAGCGCTCATAATGAGGAGCACGATCAAGGGATTGCCGATAATGACGAAAGCGGAGAAGGCCAAAATCGGCTTCGTGATGCCACTCCAGTCCTGCAAGACAATGGACGACCCCAAAATAACGAAAAAGATCAAAATGAAGAAGTCGCGCAGCGGACGCACGCGATTCGCGATCTGGAAATGTTCCGCGGAGTTCGCGAGCGCGAGCCCCGCTAAAAATCCCGCGATCTCGATCGAAAAACCGATTTCGGCGGCCAAAGCAGCCAGGAGAAATACCCAAGCCAGGGTCGTGAGGAACAACAATTCCGGCGAACGGGCGATCTTATCAAATACATGCGGTAAAAATTTGCGGCCCAGCCAAACCATCGCGATAAAGAGCAACAGTCCCTTCACAAGCGCGACCGCAAGACTGCTCCAAGAGAAACCCCTGCCCGCTTCGATACCAGCCAGGGTAACAAGGATCAGAATCGCGATGAAATCCTGGAAGAGCATGACGCCCACGGCGATTTTTCCGTACAAACTGCTTAGATCCTTTTTTTCGGAAAGCAGTTTGACCACGATGATCGTAGAGGAGAATGTGAGCGCCAAAGCGATATAAGCCGAATGGAGCAACGAAAAATCGAAAAGTCGCGCGATTAAAAAGCCTATACCGGTGGTAAAAATCACCTGCGAGACTCCAATGATGAGCGCGGACCGGCCGACGAGGCGCAACGAGGTATAGTTAATCTCCAAGCCGACCAAGAATAAGAGGAACATGATGCCCAAGTCGGCAAAAATCTGGAAGGTGGCCTGATCACGGAGATTGAAAAGCCCGAAGTAACCGATGATCACACCGGTTACGAGATAGGCAAGAATAATTGGCTGGCGCAGAGTTCTGGCCAAAATGCCCAAGAAGGCGGCGATTAAAACAACGATGGCGAGTTCTAAAAGACCGGCAGTCATGAGGAGGAGTAATCGCTAATAACGCGAATTCGAATTATTTGATTAGAATTCGTGTTATTCGAGATTACTCCTATATTTTAGCCGCTTTTAGGCAGATTTACCGTTCCGATTATCCCCAAGCCAGATTAGCTAGCCCCCAAGACCAGAGTTTCCGCCGCCGCTTTCCCCTTGACACGGCGGATTGACAAAAACCCGGCCATGGTCTATGATTAGGACACAATAAGCTAGACCCCGGAAGGGGGCTTTTTTGTTGAAAAACCTATGAATTACGTACTTTTGGCTTTCGCCCTGGCCACGACGCTCTATCCGTCAACGGCAGGTATTATTAGGGCGAATGGCGAGCCCATAGCGGCCGAAACCCAGGAAATCCGGCCGATTGCGGTCGGCCAGCCTAAGCTCACGGAGGTTAAACCAACTACGCTTCTGCCCACGACCACGAAAGTAATTTCTTTGCCGCCGCCTACTCCTGATTTCTTCCCCCAACGGAAGCTGGTCTGGATTACGGCTTATTCAAGCACCCCGGAAGAAACCGACGATACGCCTTTTACGACCGCTTCTGGCAGTACCGTCCGCGACGGCGTCGTGGCGGCTAACTTCCTGCCTTTTGGCACCCGCGTCCAGATTCCTGCTCTCTTTGGCGCTAAAGTCTTCGTGGTTGAAGACCGCATGCATGAACGCAATGCGAACAAACTCGATATCTGGATGGAAACGAAAACCGAGGCTTTGCGCTTCGGAGCCAATTACGCGGAAATCGTCGTACTTAATTAATGCAAAATGCAAATCTCAAAATGCAAAATGACAATTCAAAATAAAAAATTAACGAAGTTAATTACCTGAATTTTGATTTTTGATTTTTAAATTTTGAATTAACAGCCTATGAAAAAGCCCGCGGAGCATGTGCTCGCGCGGGCGTTTTTGATGATTGTTGGAGATTCGTGGATCAGCCGCCGCCTTCGGACAAGGCCTTTGCGCGCTTAGCGAAAAATTCGGCGTCGGCGCCCTTGAGGCCGAGATCGGCCGCCGAGAAGCCGTACTCAAGGGCTTCGAGGATGATTGAGTCGGCTTTGCCTTCGGCTTCGGTATCCGATCCACCGGCCTTGGCTACCGCGATCGCGCCCTCGGGACCGACGAGCTGCCGCGCGATCTCCTTGCGGACGACCTCCCGAATGTCTGCGGCCTTGAAATCCACATCCGTGAATCTCAAGCCAGCCTGGTTCATGGTGTAGGGTATGTCCCTCGCCAGGCCGATTACGTCTCGGTTCACGCCGCCGCAATCAGGGTTGCCTTCGCGGAGGGCAACCATAATTTGTTTGACGTAGAGGGTGGCCCGCTGCCGTCTCTCTCCATTCAGACGCTCCGCCGTCGTCCCTAGATCAGCTGGACTGATCCCGTTGTATGCGGGCGAGGCCAAAAAGCTCGCGAAGCGCTCGTAGCGAACTTCCGCTTCGCATAGCTCGGGACGGACCTTCCGCCCCTTCACTTCGGCCTCGACGAGATTCACACTTATCCGGCCGAATTCGGGCTTCATGATCTCCTCGAGCTCCGCCTTGAGTTCGGCGATGGCCTTCTGCCGGGCCTCGACGGCTGAATCAACGGCTGGCCGGCTCTCCACACGGGCCTTTGTCTCCACCCGCCCACTGCAGCCGACCAAGGCCACCAGGGTAATCACCAGAACCACAAAAAGCGCGAATTTGCGCATCTGCATCTTTCCTCTCCTTCCAACTAAATTACCAAAGAACCTGAACCCAGACAGCGTACTGGGGCTCAAAATTAAACGTAGTTTGAAAGAACTAGCCCCAGTACGCTGGCCAGGTTTACCTCACATTATACACCTTTCTATACTTCTGTCAACTGAAAATGGTAATGTGCACACACATATGGCGGACTCCCGTAAACTCGGGGAATGTCGATCCATATGGCTGAAAATATCAAACAAGAAAGGTTGCGATGGGTAGTCCCCGTCGTAGAAGGTCGGACAAGTATCAGGGAGGTGATGAAGGTGTTTTCGTATGGCAGGCGAACTTTGGAACGATGGCTCGCCGCATACCGGCGCGGCGGCGAATCTGCGCTTGAGCCGCGTTCCACCCGGCCGAAGACGTCTCCCAAAGAAACACCGATCTCGATCAAGGAGGCGGTCATCGCGTTGCGCAGAAAGAAAAAGGTCTGCGCACTCAAACTTCATTGGCAACTCAAAAAGCAGGGCATTCTGATCCACGAGCGCACCATTGGGAAAATATTGAAAGCAGAAGGGTTGGTGCGCCGCTACCGCGCGAAACGGATGAAATGCAAATACCTCAGGGTGGCCTTGAAGCCCGGGGAGCTTGTCGAGATCGACGTGAAACATATGCCAGGAACCGTTGCGGGGAAAGCGTATTTCCAGTATACGGCGGTTGACTGCGCCTCACGCTGGCGGTATCCGCGGATCTTTGAAGAAGAATCAACGTTCCACTCCGTGGAGTTCTTGCAAGATGTCATGGCGCGGTTCCCGCACCCCATCACCGCCATCAAGACCGACAACCACTCCACTTTCACCAATCGGTACGTAGGCACCACGAAGCGGAGCGATCTGACCGTGAAGACACTTCATGCCCTTGATATCTTCTGCGGGCGGAATGGCATCGTGCACTATCTCATTGATCCGGGTAAACCCGCACAAAACGGCACGGTCGAACGTTCGCATGGATCGGATCAGCGCACCCTCTATGATCAAACTGTCTTCAGGTCAGAAAAAGACTTGCGCGCCAAGGTGCGGAAGTGGAATACTGAATACAACGATCTGGAGCATTGCGGGCTGAAGGGCAAGACGCCGAACGAATTTCTTGCCGAATATCAATCTACCTAGTCCGCCAGATGTGTGTGCCTAAAACAAAATCGAAAAACAGCGCCTTTGTACATTGGGGCCGACCGCTATGCTATAGCATAGCACCATAGCGGGATGCGAATAATAATTCCCGCTAAAATATGGGATATAAGTTATTCGTGCAATCGTGAAACCTCATCCCAATTTACAACATTCCACCAAGCTTCAATATAGTCGGGGCGCTTGTTCTGGTACTTCAAATAATAGGCGTGTTCCCAAACATCCAAACCCAGTATTGGCTGCTCCCCTTTTGAGATTGGATTATCCTGATTTGGCGTTGAAGTGATCGCCAGTTTTCCTTCTTCATTTATCACAAGCCAAGCCCAGCCGCTGCCAAAAATTCCGGCCGCGGTTTTCACAAATTCCGCTTTGAAATTTTCGAACGAACCGAATACTTCCGTGATGACTTTTTTTAAATTCGCTTCCGGTTCTCCCCCGCCGGCCGGACGGAGCATCTGCCAAAAAAGCGAATGATTATAGTGCCCGCCACCGTGGTTGCGCACGGCCGTGCGGATGCTCTCGGGAATTTGGTCGAGCGAACGCAACAACTCCTCCACCGATTTTTCCTGCCACTCTGGAAATTCTTTTAAGGCATTGTTCAGTTTGGCCACATATGCGCCATGATGCTTCGTATAGTGGATTTCCATCGTTTGCGCGTCAACATACGGTTCTAAAGCGTTATAAGCGTATGGAAGTTTTGGTAATTCGTGAATCATAAATAGCAATCCCAATCTACAAATTACATCCGAATGCTACGAATACTTGTAGACCGGTTAAAAAAATTAATTTAGACCTTTTTACTTAATATATTATCTATTTTGGCCGCGATAATAAAATCGTTTTCGAAAAGGCCCCTTACCGCGTGCGTATAGAGTTCAATTTTAACAAGATTGTAAAAAATATAAAGATCAGGATGATGCCCCTCTGATTCGGCGATCTCGGCCACGGCGTTTACGAACTCCATCGCCGCTTTGAAATCCTTAAACTTGAATTCTCTGTATAACTTTTTAATTCCTTCGTCGTCCCGAATCTGCCACGCTGGCTCGATTTGCGGCTTATACTCCTCGATCTGTGCGTCCGTAAAAGCCGGAGTGCCGCCCTCGCAGGCTACGCAGCGTTTTTCGCTTAAGTGAATGGTCATTTAACTATGAAATACAAATTTGTACGAATATGCGAATATTTTATCTGACGGCTGATAAAAAGATTTTTTACGCTTTCCACAATTCTACCAAAAATTAAAAAGCCTCGCACCTGACCGGTTGGTCAGACTTGACAAAATGCAATTTTTGCGCTAAGCTGTAAATTCAATGCGAGGATTAATAAATTTTCTTCTAAGTGGCCTGGCGGTAATGATCGCCGCTTATCTTTTGCCTGGCGTGCACGTCGGCGGATTCTTGATTGCGCTTGCCGTGGCAATCGTTTTGGCGCTGATTAATACTTTTATTCGTCCGATCCTCATTATCCTCACTCTCCCGCTCAATGTGCTCACACTCGGGCTTTTCACTTTCATCTTAAACGCTCTCTTAATCATGCTTACAAGCGCGATCGTGCCGGGCTTTACGGTGGATAGCTTCTGGTGGGCGCTTTTATTCAGTTTAGTTTTGGCGCTCGTGAATTACGCGATCGGCAAGCTGAAGCGTGAATAAGCAGATTCAGGATTTAAGATTCAAAATTTATGAATGACGAAGCAAAAGAAAAAACTGTAATCATAGAAACGAGCCCGCGTGGCCCCGTTTTGGCCTATCGCCTGCTTTACTATCTTGTCGATTTGATTGAAGTGGTTTTGATTTTGCGCTTCGTTTTTAAACTCTTGGCCGCCAACCCCGGCAATGCGTTCGTTGCTTTTCTTTACAATTTAACCGATAAGCTGATTTTCCCTTTCCGCGGTATCTTCCCCGTCGCCGCTATCGATGGCGCGGTGCTCGAATGGGCAACGCTTGTCGCAATGATTGTTTATGCGCTTTTAGGCTGGGGCATTATTCGGTTATTGAAAATCGCGTTTGAGCGCTAAAGCGACAGATTTCGAAAATTAAGGAAGTTAATTCTCAAGAATATCAGAGTTGAGAGTATGTATAAGATCGCTAGAAAAAGTCCGGCATAAAACAGAACTCGAGCCATTCGCCTCCAAACCAATGGCAAATCTTTCATCCGCAAAAAACTGCCTCCGATCATAGCGATGAATGGTATTGCAAGGACGACCAAAATAATGGATTCGTTAGTTGTCAACAATGATCTGAATAAAGAGGCCGAAAAAATAACCGGCCATAAAATTATCTCCGAACCAGTAAACACTGCCGCAAGCAGAAGTAAAGCCCAAATAGTTATCACGCACAGAACTGAAATAGAAATCTTCGCGGCCAATAAGTAAATTCTTTGCATATCCTACTAAGGATTACGGCTGGAGAATATCTTCGCTGCGGCCGTCAATTGAGATCACAACCTGATTCACGCCCGGAAATTGTTTTAAAGTTTCCGTAATTTGCGCGCGGATCGCGGTTACCTTACAGGAACCGCCCACGCCCCGCTGTAATTCTTCCGTAAAATCCGCGCTCGCGATGCCGGATTTAATTTCGATACCCTTAATCAGAACCCCTGGATTGATTGTGGTTAAATAACCCTGCTTGGCTTCAGCGGCGGTTACGCCCTCGAGCAACTCGCCTAGCGCGCCGTTAACCGGATCTTCTCCGGGGGCAATTTTTCGATCGAGCGGATAAACCAAGCCGCAATCGGTGTTGGCCGAATCGGCCTTCGGAAAAAATACCTTGATGGTTTGCCCTGCCGGTGTTTCGAAGCGCACCGGCACCGCAACTTTTTCAATTTCCGTTCCGTCTTGAGCGTTAATTTCAAATACCTCCAAGATTCCCGTGTTTATATTCGGCTTGGGATAAATGATGTCTACCGTAAATTCACCGTAGATGCCGACATCCTTGGCTTGGGTCATGCCAAAACCTGTTTTTAAAATTTTGCCGCTTGCATCCTTAAGGCGGTAATTAAAAGTATTTTCAAAAACCATCGCCTCCCCCTTTAAAACGAGCGGCAGGCCGACAGCGCTATCCGGCAACGGCGCAGTTACGATAATCCTCGGCGCGCGCATAACCCTAACCTGCCGAGCTTTAAAATCTGTTTTGCCTTGCTTTCCCGTGGCTTCGATTTCGAATGTCGGGCGCAGATAATCGAAGTCGGCCTCATTGCCGTTTTCGTTAAAAACTTTAGCCTCGGCTTGTAGGGCCAGCTTTACCTCCTTGCCCGCAGCGGTTTTTATGACCACAGTTTTGGATACGTTTACACAAAAGCTTTGCGTTTTCCAAGTGCAGACGGGAAGAGTTTCATTTTTTGAAATCACGGTCCCCAGAACGGCGATCTCCGGTTTTCTCGTGAGGAAATAAAACGCAGCTGCAGCTATGATAATGACGATAACAATGACAACCGCAAGCTTGTTGGTCATTTTGGCGTTTCGTCTTTTTTCGCCCACCGCACGAGGTAAATAGTAATCACCACCACGATCAATGTTACCCCTCCCGCATAAATGAATTTAGCCAAAAGCGAATTCTTCCCTTCGGGTACAACAGTTTCAATCAAGGCCTTCACCGCTTCGTTCCAAGCCAAACCGGCCACCAGGCCCAAAGCGGCGGTCAAATACCCCACCGTTCGTTCGCGCAGCTCGCGCTGTAATGCTTGCCGCTCTTGCTTGAACTTCTCGCGGTCGAGGTCGAAAGGCATATTCTTATTATACTTAATTTAAGCTTTACTCACTACTTTTCGTTCCCATTAGCCGCCGACCGAGGGGCGTTTTTATTGCACTTGATCTATACTATTACCTAAAAACCTGAAGCGAGGAATTATTTTTTCTTCAAGTTCGACAGTTTCTAAAAAAGACCCGAGCGGGCGCGCAAAAATAGGATGGTCGCCGTACTGCGCTTCATAGATAACCAATTCTTCCAGCGTTTCCGAATTGAAAGCTATCTCGAGGAGACGGTAACGGTTGCCGCGAAAATGCTCGTAAATGCCTCTGGGGAGAGTTTTGGCCGCTTCGGATAATTGCGGTTCTGGTCTATTCATTTTGTTTAATATTGAAAGTTATTTAAATAACGCGCATTTCCGCGTTCTTCCGCGTAAGGTCTGCGCCAGTCCGCGCTTCTTGCAAGGCAAGAAGAAAATGGGGCAGAGAAACTCCGCCCCGGATTTGCCCTGCCAGCTACGTGGTTTACGACGCGCCCGGGCCGTGGCGCGAAGCAGATTGGGATCACCTCCTTCTTAGATGACGGAGTGGCCGACGCAGGCAGCACGAATTCCGCTATGCATAGGCGGGCGACCTCCTTCCTGATTTCAGTATAAATCTTTTCTGCTAGAGCTCCCATGTGCATAACGCTACAAATGATGTCTAGCCTCAAAAGAGGTTAGAACTGTTTTGAATCCCTGGCCGAGGGAAATTTGCCGGACATGCAGAAGATATTCATGAAAAAACTTGGGCACGACGATCAAGACGACCACCACGATTGCTGCGATGCCGCCGCCCAAACGAAACCGCCAAATCAAAGCGGGTAAAAATGTCCGGGCGAAAAGCACAATTATGAGTCCCATTTGCGAAATCCTTCGACAAGCTCAGGATATTTTTGCTTAAAGACAAAAATAACAAATCCCCGTCATAATGACGGGGATTTGCAACGCTCCTTACTACACTAATACGAATGCTCCGAATTAATTCGGATCGGACATTCGTAGGATTAGTAACTAGGGAAGCGTCGCGAAGGAGGACTGCGCGGAGGTCGTGGTATTCATCGCCGCATCAGCCGACTGCACCAAGTAGTAGTAATTCGTGTTGTTCACAAGTCCCGATAACATGATCGAGTGATTCGTGACCAATGCAGAATTGCTGACCGATGCGGTCGTGCTCGTCGCCACAACCGGAGAGGAAGTTGCATACCAGACTTTG
>ERZ1292629.796-Hain-H43-01um-R1-796-length-34451-cov-5_pt1 | contig 33070 bp, 50 predicted proteins | sample MGYA00564399_ERZ1292629 | MGnify/ENA primary metagenome ERZ1292629 (study PRJEB36523, sample SAMEA6512636) | groundwater metagenome | collected 2019-01-08 | study: AquaDiva: Metagenomics assemblies of 32 groundwater samples
AGCACAGGTAGCTACTGGAACTATTGGTGAAAACGTCATTAGATCGGATTCTCTAGGTGCTAACAGTCTTACAATTGAAATACAACGCTGTACTGCGGTAGCTGGGACCGATTCTACTAAAAACGGCGTCTCCCACTTTGATTCTGCAAGTTTTGCAGTCGATGCTAATGGTTTTGTAACCGCTTCAACTACGGGTCTTTTAAAGACCCTTACTGGAAATAGTGGAGGGGCTATTTCTCCCAGTTCCAATAATATAAACACTGTTGGAACAGGAAGCATTACAATAGCCGGTGCCGGCAGCACACTCACCACACAACTTACGGGTCTAACTAATCATGCGGTTTTAATAGGCGCCGGAACAGCTACTATAACAAATGTAGGACCTGTTGCTTCTACCGGATGTCTTTTGGCATCAAATGGAGTCGGGTCTGATCCTGGATTTACGACGGCTACTTATCCTCTAATAACCACCATTAACCAAATTTTATATTCATCAGCCGCAAATACTATCACTGGCTTAGCCACAGCGAATCGGGGAGTCTTAACAACTGGTGCAACCGGTATTCCCGTAATAACTGCATTAGCCACAGATGGTCAGGTAATTATTGGATCAACAGCGGGAGCTCCGGCCGCGGCAACAATAAGCGCCGGCGCAGGCATTTCTATAACAAACGCTTCTAATTCTATTACCATCGCTGCTACTGGAGCTGGTTTTGCTTGGACAGATGTAACGGGTGCTACTCAAACAATAGTAGCTGAAAATGGTTATTTGGCTAATCGAGGACTTGGCGTTGCATTTACTCTTCCGGCCAGTGGTACTGTTGGAGATGTATTCAGTATTGTTGGACTCCAAGGTTCATGGACATTAGCTCAAGCGGCCAACCAACAGATTAAATTCGGAAGTTCAGCAACCAGTGTTGGGGTTGGTGGAAGTTTAGCCTCAACAAATGCCGGTGATTGTGTTGAGTGTGTTGCAACGAATACGAGCGCGAGCACTATTTGGAGAGTATTTAGCAGTATCGGGAACATCACAGTAGTATAGGAAAATTATGGTAACAAATAATGCAGCAAATATTCCTACTGGGGCCAGTTCCACTGTTCTTCAAGGAGCAGGAGTTGGGACAGCTCCGGCTTTTTCTACAGCAACTTATCCTGCAACCACAACCTCACAGCAACTTTTATATTCTACGGCAACTAACGTGGTAGGTCAGTTAACAACAGCTAATAGTGCTCTCGCAGCGACTAATAGTTCTGGAACGCTAGCAATGAGGCTTTTCTCTGTTGTAACTCAGCTTTTTACATCAACGGGAACGTACACACCAACAGCAGGAATGCTCTACTGTAAAATAGAGTGTCTTGGAGGTGGAGGCGCAGGAGGAGGGGCTGCTGCAACCGGTGTTGCAACAAGTTCGTGTGGCGGTGGAGGTGGCGGTGGAGAATACGCAAGTGGAATTTTTTCAGCAGCTACCATTGGAGCTTCAAAGGCGGTGACAATAGGTGCAGCAGGTGCTGCTAATTCTGGAGCGGCCGGCGGCAATGGAGGAAATACTAGCGTAGGGGCTACCAATATTTCTGCCAACGGCGGTGTTGGAGGGACTTCAAGTGGTGCCCTTGCAACTTCTAATGCTGACGGAGGAACCGGAGGAACCGGAGGAACCGGAGGCGATTTTAGAACTCCAGGTCAAACAGGTGGTACGGGATATGGTAATATAACTGCCGTTATTTTAACAGGTGGATACGGTGGGTCTACTCAATATGGAGCTGGTGGTTATTGTATTAACACAGGGGCTTCTAATCAAGGTCAGCCAGGCCTAGGTTATGGAGCTGGTGGTGGCGGAAGTTCTAATTTTACCTCTCAGGGTGCTTTGTCCGGTGGAGTCGGAATCGCAGGTGTTGTAATTATAACAGAGTATGTAATCGCATGAGGAGTCAATATGCCATTTCTATATGAATCACCATTAGGGTATGCCTCAGATATCGTAGCTGCACGAGTATGGCAAGATGATCGCGATCCTCTCTCTGGCACTACAGGAGATTATAAAAACTTTAGACTTGGAGATGTGTGGATTAACTTTCCTTCTGCAAGAGCGTGGATGTTGGTTGAGAGAACTGCAACATTTGGAACATGGATTCAAATGGGTTCGACCGGAACAGGAGTTCTAGATCTAACAGGAAATAGCGGAGGCCTTGTCGGACCTGATGGCTCAAATAATATTAACATAGTTGCGGCAGGCACTTTAACAGTTACCGGAACACCTGGAACAAATACTCTATCTATTTCTCAAAACGGTACAGTTGCTACCTCTTACGCAGAAGATGCAGGAAGTGCTATTCCATCTGGTGGAGTTCTCAACATTGTAGGAGCCGGAGGTGTTAGTACTTCAGGAGCCGGAAGCACAGTAACCATTACAGCAGGCCCAACCTTACCTACAACTTTTACAGAAAATGCAGGAACCGCCGTCCCTGTATTGAACAATCTAAACATTCTCGGTGGAACTGGCATTACTACTTCTGGAGCTGGGAGTACAGTGACGGTAGCAACTACAGGAGCTGTAGCGACCACCTATACAGAGGACGCGGGAAGCGCAGTGCCATCAGGAAATAATATAAACATTGTTGGCTCGGCAGGCATCACAACCTCTGGTGCTGGTTCAACGGTTACGGTAACAGCCGGAGGAACTATCTCAACCCTCTTCACAGAAAACAGCGGAACAGCAATTCCATCAGCCCATAATCTTAACATTCTAGGAGCATCGGGTATAACTACAACTGGGTTGGGAAGTACAGTCACCATAACTCCAGGTTCAACATTAGCCACTCTTTATACCGAAGATTCTGGAACAGCTGCCCCATCAGGAAATAATTTAAACATAAAAGGTGCAGCAGGGATTACCACTTCTGGAGCTGGTTCTACAGTGACCGTGACCGCAGGAGCAACTATACCCACTTCGTTCGCAGAAGACGCAGGAACAGCCATCCCAGCGTTAAATGTGTTAAGCATTGTGGGTGGAACAGGTATTTCAACATCAGGCGCAGGAAGTACAGTTACAATAACCAATACATCAGCCTCTGCCACTAGCTTTGTTGAGGATGCCGGAACTGCTACACCCTCAGCTGGTGTTCTTAATATTCTGGGTGGTAGTAATATTTCTACATCCGGCTCAGGAAATACAGTAACAGTCACAAATAACATCGCGTATTCAACCGCTACTTTCACTCCATCTTTAACGTTTGGAGGTGGCTCTACAGGCATTACTTATGTTTCACGCGGTGGACGTACAACGCGTCTTGGAGATATGATTTTTTTCCAGGTTACATTTGATCTCTCGTCTAAGGGCTCTTCTACTGGAGTTGCTGAAATAACTGGATTCCCAACTGTTGCAAATTATGGAAGCAATAGCGCTTCTGCTAGTTTTTTGACTTATACCGCAGGTTATTCATCTATATATGGAGCGATCAGTGCGAGTACTACAATGCAATTGTATCAACAAGGTTCTGTTTTGGCAGCCGCGCAACTCACAAACTCCGCTTTTGCTAATAATACAGTTTTCGTTATTACTGGTTTTTACTATTTATAAAAGTTTCTCATTTCGTGAATCATAATACTTTTTAGCTATTATCGCATGAACAAGGCTCATTGCTTCGGCGGCAACGTATAGATCAACCTTATCTAAAAGAGGTTTGGTTTCTTTGATAATGGCTGCCGTAAGCTTTGTCACTTCATCTAAGGGATATTTTTCCATGGAGTCCATTTTCAAGATATTTAAACATTTGAAAGGATTTTAGTCTCTCAAAATTAATCCATATACAAGAGTATCCTTCCCTTTTGTCTCAACATGAGGAACAAGTTTGGGCCAAAGATCATCAAATTCTCCGCTAATAAACTCCATCATTAGGGCTTTTACGATTTTTTCATCAACAGCAGGAAGGTTTAGTTTCGTGCATAGACAAAAGTGATAAACGGCATTGATGATCTGCTCGTGTGCATGATCCATCATGTCTTCGATGTCTTCAAAGCGATTGTCAATTTGGTCGCTATCTAACGTTCCCATGATAGTCCTTTGAACCATCAATAAATCAAAAGCTAATTTTTAGCTACACTTGCATACTTATAAATATTTGAAAGAGCCTGATATTGTGCTGTTGTTATGAACTTTTTTTCTTCGAAGAATTCATAAACAGAGAAAATAAAGTCTTCAGCTTTTAGTCTTTTTTGCTTACATAAATCCATTAGATCATACAAAACACTTATTCTTTCGTCTGACTCCAATATCTTTTCCTTTTCTTCTTGTTTAGGCTTAGAATTAAAGTTTCCATCTTTTTTATTTTCTTTTATATGATTATCAGCCCATGAATTATATTGATCGTAATGATCTTGAAGAAGCTTCATTAACTCGTGGTCTCCTCCACAATCTGGATGCAATTTTAGAGCCAACTTTCTATATACTTTTTTGGCTTCTTCTTTAGAGTTGCAAAAGTTAAACATTAAAACCGTTTTATCCTTTCTTTCAAGTGTACGGTGGAACGAGACACAAGAAAAGCAGCCATATTGTTTATTACTTTTCCACACTTATGTCGATAGAAATCAGCATCTAATCGCGCTTTTCTTAAGTCCACAAAGGCAAAATTATCGGAAAGCCACTTTCGGTCTTTCTCGCTAAGATCAAGATCTTGAATTAACCCCTCCTCTTTTCTTTGTTTTTTGGGTTCGTTCACATCTCGTGCACGTTTTTCCTCAGTACGTTCTCTTTTAATTGATTTACTTAAGAGAAGGGATTTAATTGTAGCCAATTTTGACAGGGTTGATGTAGCCAATTTCGTTGTTGATAACTCGCCTTTTCTATAGAGCTTTTCTGCTAAAAAAAGTTCGTCTTCTGCAAGTCCCTGAATAACTTCAAACCGGACCCTCTTCCAGCGGTCTGTAAAACGACACATTTTAAGAAGGTAAAGAAATTCGTATGTCTTTTCGCTAAGCCTATGAATGTTCGTTTTGAAACCAACCTTTCTTGAAACGCTTAGAATGTAGTTGGGGAAAGACCCTTGTAATTCATCAATCGAGGTCTTTAATGAAGAAATAGAACATCCTGCCATTTTGGCAATCTTTTTATGGCTAGCATATACTTCGATATATTTTTTATTTTTAACTTGAGTCTCAAACCATAAAAGAGCGTCTAAAACTTTACGCGTCACAGGCTTCATTTGATCATACATTGTGGCTTGGAAGCAGAGAGTGTTTTCGATACAAGATTTCATAAGTTTCCTTAGTTTTTGCCAAGGAGCCCAGAAGTTATACAATTTGTTTGAATATTTTTTTGTTTTCTAATATTCTTAGGTTTGTATAAGATGATCGACATTCCCATATCAATCATTGCTTCGCGGGGGCCCTTCTTGGGCTCCTTCGGCATTTATAAGCCCAATCCTAATAAACCAAATCCCTTAAAGTCCATTAAATCTTTACGTTGTCCAAAAAATCTTGTTGATTCGTTAATCACTAACTATTAATCTATTATGAACTAACTTTTGAGGTTAATGTGTCAGAGTCTTTTGAAGATAAAATTAAAACATATAAAGAGAAAAGCCCCAAACATTTACAGAATTGGAAAAAAATAAAAGCGATTGAGAACTTTGCGAAAGCTCATGATGATGTGAATGTGTGGGAAGAGCTTGAATTTTTGATCCGAATCTGAGGAGAAATATTTTCAAAATTTAAAAGAAGGGGCTATTTTTTTTGAAACGCCGGAGAGAAACACCGGAATTTTCTATAGAGAAAATAAAATTAGCTGCTCAAACGCCGGAAAATAGAATGCCGGAGAAGAGGATACAGAAAGGGATATCTTTGGGAGGTGCAAGAACGTCTTTTAGATGAAATGCTCGCTCATTACAAGATCGATTATACCAAATGGGTTGTCAAAGATGGCTGGGTTAAAATGCAGCTTATCAATGGATTTAAGAACACAGCACCTCATCAACAGCTTGAAATGTGGTTCGACTCTTTAGAGCGAGTAAAAGTTGACACTAGAAACAATTCCCCGATTTATTCTAAGCTGATCCGCCATAAACTCATACAACCTAGGCGTTCTGCATGATCATCGACATTTTAGTTATCTGTTTTTATTTAATCTTACTTGTTTTTATAGTCCTTTTGACGATCTTTGCCTACAAAGCCATAGGAAGAATGAAAAAAAATAACATTCTTCTGGAGGAATTCTCAGCTCTCCTTGAACAGGAAATGGATATTAATGAATCCAACTTTGGGATCATGAATGAGGAAATTCAGGAATTCAATCATGAGCTTTGCGATAAAATAGATGAACTTCGTCTTCAAGTCGGGATAATCAGTGGACGAATGAGTCAAACAATTCATATTCCGCCTCAACTCCAAGCACAAGATAGTTTGCCCTATCGAGGAGCTAAGAGGGGACCAAAGCCTAAAAAGGAAATCTCTAATGATTAATCCCAATCCTGGAAGGCTTTTCAGAGAAAAGAATCTCTTTCATGTTAGGAATCTAGAGATCTGGAGAAAGATCTATGAAATCCTAGTAAGGAATCTAAATAGATCGCCCAGTCCGGATGAAATGCAGGATGCTTGGGAAGATTTTTTAGGACAAGAATTCCAAGAGTAAAATAGGGGCTACTTACGGTTCGCCCCTCAAGTACAAACAAGGAGTCCTAATGAAAAAAACTAAATTCAACTTAGCAAAATAGATTATTTACTTGCAAGGAGCTAGTGTCCATCTCTCGGCAGGCTCCTTGCGATATGCCTCTAAATCCACACACATTAGCTCGGGAATTGCCTTATAGTTCACTTGTCCTTTAGCAACAGAGCGCGTCACGCGGATTCCTCCGCCTTTAGTGCTTTGTCCATCCGTCATGTTTATCAACTCGCTTCTAATTTTTTCTTCATTAGCTTCCATTGATTTAATATAATCTTTAATCTCTTTCCATTTTTGAGCTTTTTGATTCCACGCTGAATCTTCTCTCATGATATAGTCTCTATCGCAAAGCTCTGGAGGCGTCATATTAACCATGAGCTGATAAAATTTAAGTTCTTCCTCCAGCATTTGTTCGATATAGAACTCATCCTTTTTAACTTCAACGATAACCGTTTCTTTTGCCTTGGGGCAATAGCTACTATAAAGCCCTTGTTTAAGGTTGCTATCGACAGAATATTGGTGTTGGATCTGAGTGATATAATAATCAGCTACAATACCTTTCTTAGCCAGATTATGAGCCTCTTGGTTAGGGACTTTAATCTCAGTGAAGACAGTACCGTCAAAGGAGATGCCGTCGAGGCTAGCCATTTGCCATTCTCTTTCTGAGCTCACAATGACTTTAGGCATCACGGATACGCCGAATTCTTTCTCAAAAGATTCCCTGGCTTCCTGCTCATAGTATGAGCCGCGTGACATCGCGCCGTTTTGCGCTTGTGTCTTGCCATAAATCTTCTCTTCCCATTTCTGGTAGCGAGTAACCCAAGGGCTTATGCCCATGATGGCTGCGGCATCCGATGCACCTATTTTGTTTCTTCGAAAGTCTAACCACTCTTGTGTATTCTGTTTCATTCTCCGTCTCCATATTTTGCAGCATCCTTATAATAGTCCGCTATTGAACAAATTCTATCTATATAACGATAATGAATTTCTTCACCCGTTGGATCTCTATTGAGTTCTTCTTCTAATTCATTTTGTGTATCTATGTACAGTTCTTTTAAGTTCATTGTTTTGTTTCCTCTTTAAGTGCGATTCTCACGTTCTCTAATGCTTTTGTGTATCTTTCGATAGGGAGGTCTTTGATAAAGTCGATGCTTGCCCAATCTAGAAGTTTGTCTCGGACATCTTCTCTATAACGTAAGAGCGTTTCAATTTCATCGACCTGCATCTTGCTAATGGTTTTAGATGCAGCTGGAACCTCTTTCTTAAGTGAGTCTCTTCCAAGCGCAGCTTCTCCGTCATCATCGGCTGGACACACACCAACGATCGCAGCGAGTCCATAACGACGGCAATATGTAATCGCAGAGCCAAATGACTGAGGATCTTTTTTAGTCATTAGGATGGGCATAAAGGAACGAATCCACTCACCAGAGGTATGTAGGAGCATTGTAACGAGATATGCAGTCTCACCGCCATTCTCTACAGTCTGAACCACTGAAAGTCCATTTACCGTGAGAGGTTTTTTACATGCAGCCCATACGCTAGCTAAATCAGCGTATTTGGATTTGAAGTAGGGATTAACAGCATCTTCTTTAGCTCCCTCGATAACCGATTGCGCTTTGGAAAGAGCCGCGGCAAGTGCTCCCAATGTTGGACTAAATGTTTGTTGTGTTGTCATTATGCGTATCTCCTATCTTTTTCGTTATAAACTCTGCATTCAAAAGAATGAAGCGCAGCGGCCTCATCTTCTTCATATTCTCTTGCGAGATCTTCTAACCAATCAAGGGTTTCGTCCCGATCTTCAGGCCAAAAATCAACTGGTGGTTCTATATCTTTTTCTAACATAACTAACCTAATAGCAAATTCTTTAATTACTTTCTGTACTGAATTCGGTTTAAGAAAATTATGCAGGGGATTAGCATGTATGACATGCACGTCTCTTGTTAAGTCTGCATAATGTTCTTATTTCTACCCCCGCTTCAACGGGGGTTTTTTTATTTCTTTTTTTGAGCCCAGTCACCTTTATTGTGTTCAGCGACTCTATAATCCTCGTCTTTTGTTGTTTCAGCATCCAATAGTTCATAATATGTAAACCTGTGCTTTCCTAATGGAGTCTCAAGCTTTGCATAATCCCATAGAGAAAGGAGGTCTTGGTTAGACACTTCTTTGGGGACTCCAGTTATTACACTGACAGTACAATCATTGTGATATCCTACTGCTTTATCTAAGGTAATCTTAGATTTTTTCCATCCTTGCGCAAAGGCTATTTTTACATCTCTCATATCGACCTCCATTAAGGGTTTCTTCTTGCACGTAAACCGTAGTCTACTTACAATACCCATGAATATACCAAAGTGTCGGAATTTAAAGCAAGCGTATCTATAAAAGAGTGTCGAAAATATGAATTTAAGTGATTACCTAAAGAAGAATAAGCTCCATATAAGAGAATTCGGAAGAACCTATAAGATTAGTCGTGATGCAATTCATTCTTATCTCAATGGCAAAAGGCCAGCTCGTCGCCAGGCTTGGAAGATTTTCCAGGCCACAAATGGTGAAGTAACTTTTCAAGATCTACAATATGACAAGCCTCCTAAAAGACCATTAAAGGATATATGAAAGAATCTTTAAAAAGAAATAAAACGCTTTCCTCAGATGAAAAACTTCTTAAATGGGGCCATGGGGAATGGGTTGAAGAGTTAGATTATAAGCAATGGCAATATAAAGGCATAGAGTGTGAAATCTTCCGTAATAAAATGGGCTCACTATGTGGATATATCCATGTTCCAAAAGGTCACCCTTGGCATGGAAAAGATTATGATGATATCGAAACTGACGTTCATGGTGGTTTGACTTATGCATACGAATTAAAAGATGGGGAATTTATCATAGGATTTGATTGCTCGCATCTTGATGATTTTACACCATCTCTAGAGGGTCGGAGGGCTTTAGAAACGCTTAACAATTCATATGCTCAACTCGAAGAAGAATTCGGTGATACCGACTCTATGATTAAGGCGTATGGTCGTCAAACTTATAAGAATATATCTTTCGTGAAAGCCGAATGTGAATCCCTAGTTGATCAGATGCTACAAGAAAAATCTATCTAGACAATAATTTCTCACTCCTTTAAGTAAATATTTTAGGAGACGGAATGATTCAACTTCAAATCGATTGTGAGCCTGAACCTTGGAGTGCTGCCATCAAAGGCAAGCACGGCTTCTATGATAAGAAATCGAAGCACAAAGACTTTGTTCGCTGGCAATTAAAGGGTCAATATCGCGAAGAGCCTATTCATGGCCATATCTCGTTAGAATTTATCTTTTTTATTCCTATTCCTAAATCAGCTTCGAAAGCTATGCGTCGTCAAATGCTAGACCGCCGTGTTCTCCCAACCTGTCCTGACACTACTAATATGCAAAAGCTTTATGAGGATTGCCTGCAAGGTATCGTCATAGATAACGATCGCTATTCAAGCGAAATCCACTCAGTCCGCTATTACAGCGAAAAACCTGGCGTCACTATCAGGATTAAAAAACTTAAAGAAGAAGAAAAAAGGGATGAAATAATCCCAATAACAGGATGGTTAAAAGTATGACAAATGAAGAATGCAGAAAATTAGTTAATTATTACTCCCAACTAGCTACATTTGCTCTCACGATGCAAGATGAAATGAAAGTGATCCAATGCCCAGAATGGGAAAAGATTGTCTCTGATCTCTGGAATATTAGCCAAGAGATGAATAAATTCATTAACGTTAAAGTGATGGCAATATGACTTTAGTCAAAGGAATTGGTAAAAAGGCGATTTCAAAAAATATAGCAACAGAAGTAAAAGCTGGGAAACCTCAAAAACGGGCAATAGCGATTGCTTTTTCGAAAGCTGGGAAATCAAAAGCTAAAAAAAAAGTCCACAAGAAGTAAAGGTTTCTTTTAACGATTTTAAAAAATACGCAAAATATTGGGAAAAGCAACCAGTGAAAAACATTCTCTTTTGGATGGCATGGAAAATTTATAAGCTTGAAAGAATGAAAAAATAGCTTTCATCTTTAAGGGGCTGTTAAGATCAGCCCCTGTTCAAACAGAAAATATATAATTTAAAGTAATTTACACATATTAAAAAAGTTCTTAGCATAAACAAACCAAACATAATGGGTATTATCGGACGTATAAATGATATCTTTATCGTTTTCGTAAATTTCTCTTTGTGTAAGAATAGATCTTTTCAAAAATGAGGATCAGATGAGCTTGCAAGTTTCTGCAAATTATTTTAAGACGTTAGAATGTCCCATTTCACTTGAATATATGGAAAGTCCAGTTATTGATCCGCATGGACACACATTTGATCTTACTAATATTATAAAATGGTCAAAGCTCTCAGATGCTAACAACAATACACACATTCAATGTCCGATCACACGCGAATGGATCGATATAAAACTTCTTCTTCCTAATCGTATGGTTAAAGACATTACGGAAGAGTTGAGCGGAGGCTTGGAAAAAATAGTTTCTAAAATTATGAACGAACAATTTGTCAATTTAAAAAATGACATTGATAATTGTCATAATACTATAAGTAATCTTGTGAAAAAAAACAGTGATCTCACAGGAAGATGCAACTTTCTTGAGAGTGAAAATCACGAACTTAAAGAAGAAAATAAGAATTATGTGAGCCAAAATCGGACAAAAGATCTTTTGTTTCAAGAGAAAGAGAAGGAAGTAGAAGAGCAGAAAAAGAAAATTTTAGAAAAAGAATGTGAAGCTAAAAAACAAGCCGATATAATGCGTATATACAAAAAAGGAATCGAAGATGGGGCCAAAAAGGATAATCTTTTGCATGTTGTAAGTGCCGTTTTAGTGACAGGCCTAGTTGTCTTTGGTATTTCGAAATTAAATAATAAATAAGGAAAAAATTATGATAAATCCAATTGTACCTTATTGTTCTGATATAACCTATTATAATAACCAACCATCAAATTTCGGAGAAAATACAGACCATATTTCAGACAAGACAATAGATCATTTTATAGAGGAAGTGAGTAATCTTTCCTTACCCGAGCAAAGAGAACAAGTAAGAAAGATAGTTAAAACCGTTGAGAGATCAATAACAAACTCTGAAATAGCAATGCAAAATTATGACTTAGCAATGCAAAATTCTGATTTAGCAATAAAGGCCGTTACTCTAGCAACGAATACTGTGAAAGAAATAAGACAATCCTTTAAAGAGATGTCGGAGTCATCAGCCAAGACACTGGAAAAGTACGGCAATCGAGAAAAAATACAAGCCGACAAGGAAGCGGATCGAATTCGGGAAGAAAAACATAAAGATTATATGGCAGAAGCCTATCGCGAGATAGAAGCAATTGATCGCAACATAGAAAGAATTCGAAAACTCTGGTTCCCTGTCCGGCTATTTGAACTTGTAAAAGAACAATTTTGGTCCCCAATAGATACGACACCAGAAGTAGAAAAAACTCAGGAAAATAAAAATAATGCACCTCCACCAAACCCAACACCTGATAAGAAAAATTTATATACAAAAGTTATTTTTGGAACAACTTTCACTGTTTTTTTTTGCAAGTATTGCGTTCCTTATTTCAAAAATATTCGCTAAGACACATAAGAACCAATGAAACTATGCTTGATGAAAAGCGGGTTGATCAATCCAGGTTGGGATGGAAAATCCCGTTATCAAAATTATAAATATTTAAGAAAAAACTGTTTGTTCTCAGATTTTATTGTTAGAATTAAATTCTAGACACAAAAACACTTTTGTGCTCATATGTGGAATATGGACACAAAAAATATTTTAAGTTTTATCGATCCTATTTCTTACATCTTCAAAAAAATGAAATCTCAAATTCAATTCACCCAAAAGAACATGGACAAATTGAATTTAATTAAAATCGATTTCCATCAATTGGAATCGGCAACCAAAAGCACAAGGATATGGCAGGCGCTCCAAAGGGCAATAAGAACGGCACGAAACTAAAAGAGCCGAATTACCGCCAAGAAGCATACAAGCAATACTGTGCTCATATAGCCGCTGGTTATTCTAAAAAAAGCTGGCACTTCAAACATCCCACAGACATATATAAATCTCTTTGTTATGAAACAATGGAACGCTATATGGAGGAAAATCCAATTGAGTTCCACCCCATCTTGAAGCAGATAGCCGATGCCGAAGGTATGAAATGGTACGAAGACGAAGGACGCAAGATAATGCAGGGTAAATATAGAAATAGTTCTCCCGAGATATGGAAGACCTGTATGCGTAATAAATATAGCTGGGATAAAGAGATGATGGAGCAGGTTGTTAAATGCTCCGCCGATAAGATATTAGAACAGATCCGATCTCGCAATCCCGATAAAGTGAAGCATTATGAGAAGAAGAAGTAGGTAATTAATTAATGCAATCCGAAGTAAATGTTATCCTCAAGAACGAAGACACTACATTCAAAAAGCAATTTAATTGCTATGAGGAATTCCAATTATCTCAAGAATGCCCTATACTCGGCAAGATGGTCGAGCAAGCAAAACGTGAATTTAAATTAATTCCAGATGATATTTCGGTACGAATTTCCATGGAGTGGATCGAATGAAAATCCTATTAATTATGAGAGGCGTCGTTCATTGGATGGTAATTTTAAAAAGTCGAGTTTCATTTAATCCCTTTGAGTCAGTTTTCTGAATATCTAGATTAGGAAACAATGCGTTCCTAGTGCATACTCGTGTATAAAAAAATTCGCCCAGAATTTTGGAGTTTTATGGAGAATGAAGTTGTATTACCTAAAGAGAGAGTAGAGTTCTTCCAGTATTTCATTAAGCAGTACCATGACCACTTTAAGAAGGGAGAGCTGAATGAAGCGAACCATTGTGCAGTGGCTGTCCTGCTTGAGTTAGAGAATATGATCCATTGGAGCTTTGATGAGTGAGTGGATAGATGTTAATGATAAGCTACTTCCAAAAGATATTGTGATGAACGCTTTATTGACTTGCCATCCTATGACGAACCTTGAGTTCAAGATGAAGATGAGTGAGCTCTTTAATCAGTTCATCTTCACATGCAGAAAAAATTCCCCACAAATTTTAGGAGTATTATGATTCATGGTGTATGTGGAGGGGAGTTGATCCCCGTAAAGGATTGTCCTAGTCATTACCAATGTATGGGATGTGCATCCTTTGTTATTGTTGGTAGTCAGATGGAATTGACAGAGATAGAGAAGGTGAATAAATCCCGTCAAGATGGTTCGATATAAGATCGGTGAAGGTTCCTTTACCGATTGTTTGTGAAATTACCCCGCTAAAAAATTAGCGCCCCTTTTTTTTACACTTCAAATAAAAGTTTTACATTCATATAGTCCTAAAAAAACGAGGCATCTATGTACAGGTTAGATTTTCTGATAGAGACATTCTCTAAGCATGCTGAAGAGGCTGATAAGAACAAGAAACATCAGCTTGAGCAATTCAAGGCTATGAATCCCAATGAGCCTATTCCAGATTACGTGACGGATGACTTCAACCTTCCTATGGCTCTGGCTACTATTTGCCATGAGATCCAGAAATTGAAGGAGATTAAGTGATGATTGGGGATTATGCGAAAGGTATATGAAAGAAATGGCAGAATTCTTAATGTTGATTCCTGTGAGATATATAGTTTATGGGGATTTAAATGAATTGGATTAGCGTGAAAGATAAACTGCCTTCAGGTTGCGAAATCGTCTTGATTTATTGCGCTCTCATCAAGCAAATCGCCATCGGATATTTGATCTATGACTCAAAAAGAGAACCGATTGTAATTGTTGCTTTTGATGAATATGATCAACCGGCTTCTCTTGAAGATATTACTCACTGGATGCCCATACCGGAGGTTCCGAATGGAGTGGATTAGCGTTAAGGATAGATTGCCATCGATTAATGAGTTCGCGCGAAACGAGGTTTTAACCTGGAATGGGCATACGATGAGCGTGAGTATCCCAACTTTCTATCACGATGGATCTGTTACATTCATTGCTGATTTGATGGATGCTCCGATAAAAATCACCCATTGGATGGCATTACCAGAGGCTCCCAAATGAAATGGATTAGCGTTAAAGATCAGTCTCCTAAACATATGCAGGAAATAAAGGTTTATGTAGAAAATCCTTATTCCGGATCATTTGAAAGAAATGAAAACGCTGTTTTTCTTTGGTTTAAAGGAGAAGAACAGGGAAGTTTTTATGATTCGAACGAACAAATTCATCTTGAAAATATTACTCACTGGATGCCTTTGCCTAAGGGTCCGAAAGATTAATATGGATTGGATTAGTGTTAAAGATAGTCCTCCCCCTCCTTTAGAGTGGGTCCTAATTCTGTGCAGCCTTTGTTCTAACGAGGGGGCGGGCTGTTTTTGCGAAAAAACTTGGATTTTTGACGAAGAATATAAATGCTTTCATTCTCCCACAGGGTGGAAACAGCCAGACTGGGAATCTGGCAAAAGAATTTGGATTTCAAGATCCGAAGCAGAAAAAATGCTTCCGAATAATTAATCCTATTTAACAGAAAAAATACCAATTAAATCAATTCCCTGATATTTAGGGTTTATGGCCTCACCTATTAGCGACTATTTCAGCCCTAAACAAATCATTTCAATTAACGAATCAATTGCACCAATTAACATTTGGGAAGGCGCTGTCAGCTCGGGCAAAACCTACGCTTCTCTATGGAGATTTCATGAGGAAACTGACATCGGACCTGATGGTCCTTATGCCATAATTACCAAGACATATGACACGTTTAAGCGTAATTTAATGCCAATTCTCGAGGATGTATTAGGCCGTCATGTGCGCTATTTCTCAGGTAAACGCGAAGTTTATTTCAAAGACAAGCTAATTCACGTAATTGGTTGCGCGGATGAAAGAGCCGAACAAAAGATTAGGGGAACAACCTTTGCTGGGGCCTATGTAGACGAGGCTACTCTAATTCCAGAATCTGCATTTAAAATGCTCCAATCTCGATTAAGAATTCCGAAGGCTAAATTATTCTGCACGACTAACCCAGATTCTCCTTACCATTGGTTTCGTAAAGACTATTTAATTGATAATCCCGACGTTAGGTCGTGGCAATTTTTAATGGATGACAATCCATTTATTACAAAAGATTACAAAGATTACCTGAAACGTCAATACAAAGGTCTATGGAATAGACGCTACATATTAGGCGAATGGGTACAGGCTGAAGGGGCTGTTTATGAGTTCTTTGACGAAAAAATACATGTTATTGATTATCCTCGTTCTAGTGCCTCTTATTATATTGTTGGTGTGGATTACGGTACTATCAATCCTTGTGCATTTGTTCTTATAGGCTACAACCCTCATAGATCTCCCAACCTTTGGGTAGAGGACGAATACTATTATAATTCTAGGGTCAAGCAAAGACAAAAGACGGATGGTGAACTCGCGGATGATCTCCAGAAATTCATCGAGGGAAAAAGAATTGAAGCTATTTATATTGACCCATCGGCTGCTTCATTTAAGGTGGAATTAAATAGGCGTGGAGTTGATGGAATTACGGATGCTAATAATGATGTAAATAACGGAATTGGATTTGTCGGGATGAAATTAAATGAGGAGTCTTTCAAGATTTGCCGTAAATGTGAGAATCTAATTCAGGAATTCCAATCTTATGTTTGGGATGAGAAAGCCGCAAAGATGGGTGTTGAGAAGCCGAAGAAAGAGAATGACCATTGTTTTGAAGCAGGAACTTTGATTGCGACTCCTAATGGTAAAATTCCCATTGAAGAACTTAGAGAAGGCGAATTAGTTTTAACCTCTGAAGGGTATAAGCCCATCCTCAAAACTTGGAAACATGAAGCTGAATCATATGAATACAATGTATTAGGTATTAATTACAAATGCACAGATTCTCATAAATTCTTTACATTAAATAGAGGTTTTGTTGAAGTATCTAATCTGTTATCATCTGACTTATTTATAGTTAATATAGAAGAGCCATGTACGAAACGGTTGAATGGAACGGAACAGTCTACAAACGATATCCAAAAGCTAAAACATTTACTGACAGAAATTACTATAGAGGGTGGAAAAAAGGATTTGGACGTAGATATCTCCATCGAGAAATTTGGGAATTCCACCATGGGGAAATTCCATCCGGATACGCTATTCATCACAAAGACAGGGATACCTCTAACAACGACATTAGCAATCTCGAACTTATGGATCAATCCTTACATTCTTACCAACATTGGGAGTCTCTTACTCCAAAACAAAGAGGCTTTATTAAAGTACTTGCTGAAAAGAACAGGCACAAAACAAAAGATTGGCATAGATCTCCAGAGGGGCATAAATGGCATAAAGAGCATGGCAAAAACTTTGGTAAGTTTCCTTTCAGGGAAATGCAATGCGAACAATGTGGATCGCAATACAAAACAAGAAAGTTATCCCGATCAAGATTTTGTTCGAATAAATGTAAGTCGAAATGGAGAAGAGATTCTGGTATTGATGATGAAAAAAGATGCTGTCATCGATGCTCTAAAGTTTTCACAAGGAATTGCTTTTCCAGAGCTATGTATTGTTCGAAAAGTTGTGCCCGTAAGCATCCTTGGGAAAAGAAACGTACACAACCTGACAGTGAGTGACAAACATGAATTCTATGCTAACGGAATTCTAGTTTCGAATTGCTTGGACGCCCTACGCTACGCCCTGATGACCCATTTCTTCGGGAAGGATGATGTTCCTACTAGCCCTCAAGATTTGGAGAGGAGATGGAGAGAGGCTAAGATGTTGGGCCCTGATCTTCCGCCTCAGTTTCAGAACCCCAATGATTCGAGATTTAGATTTTAGCTTTGTTTTCCCATTCCTCAATTGGTTTAAACAAAGAATACAAGTCTTCGGCTAATTCTCTGCTTTCATCTCCAAGCCGCATATTGATTAAAATATAATTGCCTAATTTTCTCGCATTTGGCATTAATTAATGGCTGATCGCCTTTGTATTTCTCTACAACTTTTGTGCAAAGACTAGCTGCCTCGGCATGACCCATTTTAGGGATTATATCCTTAGTCTCTGATAAGTGATTTTTATTTCTTTTTTTGAATATAACAAAAAATGGAAGTTTATCACCACTTATAAGACTTTTAGTCCACATTAAAGGTATCATCTTTTTCCTCTTTATTAAGATCGGTTTTAAATAGTTTTGATAGCTTCTCTCTAATGATTTCGCGTCTTCTTTCTGTCATTATTGAATGCTTTTCAGACCTATCACATTTGCACTCAAACCCACATTCGCCACAAATTTCACATTCACCACTCATTTCAACTCCTTTCTAATTTCATCTAACTGAATACGTATATTATAAACCTCACACCAAATTTCATGAATTAGTATGTAACTCATAATAAAACCAATGAGTATTGTAATAAACCGTACGTTGATTTTCGTCTGCATAACATAAACTTCTACCTTTTTTCGGCATTATTTGAAAAGAAATTCTATATCCTTTAATGTAAAGAAAATAGTTTAAATCAACAAAGTTGGAAGATCCATGACTCTTTTCCCTCAACTCTCCGATTCTTATTATACTGACCAAGATCATAGCGTTTTAAAGCAGATGGATTATACGTATGCTAAATACATTCAAATAAATCAATCCTTCTGGTCGGAAGCTGATACCGATGTGCGTTTTAAGGTGGGCGATCAGACTCTTTGGAATGATATTTACGGTAATTTGCCTGCATTTCGGCGTCGTCAATTCAATTTCAATCGAATTAGACGAATTATAAACATGATCACGGGCCATCAGAGGCAGCATCGTAAGTCTACAATTGTCACGCCAATTGAGGATTCGGATCAAGTTACCGCGGATCAGTTTAGTAAAATCATGATGTGGATGGACCAAAAAGGCCATATTCTCGAGACAATCTCCGAAGCCTTTGAAGGGGCAATTACAACTGGAATGAATTTAATGTCGGTATGGATGGATTACCGAAATGATCCAGTAAATGGCGATGTAATGGTCGATAATGTGGCTTATAATGGCTATTTAATTGATCCCTATTTCAAGAAAAAAGATATGTCCGATTGCAATTCTGTCTGGACAAGAAAGTATTTATCCCGAAATCAAGTTAATTCCCTATTGCCAGGGCGAGAAGATGAGATTGTCAATATGCGCGGGTGGGGAAATAGAGATGGTAAATTCCAATTCATGCCTGAATCTTATAATTATGGGATGCAGGATTTGCTCATTTACGATGAATTTTGGTATTTAGATACTCGAAAACAAAAATTACTTTGCGACGTACAAACTGGTGAGACTACAGAATGGAGAGGACAAGATGAGGACCTCAAAGACTTTTTACGATTATACCCTCAAATTCATACGTTGGAGCAGGAAATACAGACGACTAAGCTTGCAATTGTGGTCCAAGGTAAGGTTATGTATCATGGTCCTAACCCTCTTGGGATTGATCGTTATCCCTTCGTTCCTGTCTGGGCCTACTATGAACCGCAAATGTCCACCTTCCCACTCCGAGTCCAAGGAGTCGTCAGAGGACTTAGAGACTCCCAATATCTTTATAACCGAAGACGAGTTATTGAATTGGATATATTAGAATCCCAAATTACTTCAGGCTTCAAATACAAAGAGAATTCCCTTGTTAATCCAAAAGACGTATTCCTTCAAGGTCAAGGTAGAGGCTTGGCTCTCAAGTCTAATGCATTAATGACGGATGTAGAGCAAATTATGCCTCCTCAAATTCCTCCTTCGATGATTCAGTTGTCTGAATTACTGGGTCAGGAAATTAGCCAAATCTCCGGTGTTAATGAAGAATTGCTAGGCTCTGCTACCGATGATAAAGCGGGTATTTTAGGAATGCTTCGTCAGGGTGCTGGCCTTACTACACTCCAAATCTTATTTGATAATCTTGATGAATCTCAAAAGATGCTCGGGGATATTCGAATTGATTTAATTCAGGCTAATTGGACTCCAGGTAAAGTTCAAAGAGTCATTGGTGCCGAGCCTTCTCCTCAGTTTTATAATAGAGCCTTTGGTAAATATAAGGCTGTTGTAGAGGATGGATTAAATACATCTACGCAACGTCAAATGCAATTTGCCCAATTACTCAATTTAAGAGAGATGGGTGTTCCTGTTCCTTCAGAGATCTTAGTTAAATCTTCCACTTTACAAAATAAAGAGGAGCTTATTAATGCGCTCGGCCAGCAAGAACAACAACAAGCCCAAATGCAGCAACAACAGCAAATGGCGCAAATCGAAGTCCTCAAGGCGCAAATCGAAGATCTCAAAGCAAGAGCTATGGCTAACGAAGGGTTGGGGGCAGAAAGGGCTTCCAGAATTCATGAAAATAGAGCGCTTGCCGTCGAAAGATTGGCTCAAGCGGAAAAAGACAGAAATCTTGGAGCGCTTGATCTCGCTAAAGCTGCACGAGAGCTTCAGGGAATCGATCTAGATCATATTCACAGAGCTATGGAAGTTGTTAAGATGATTAAAGAAAATGAACAAATATCACTACAAAATTCTACCGCTCAAATGACTAAAGCCAATGTTTAATAAAAAATATTTGAATAAACAATTCATTAAGTGTAAAGTAACATTTAGAAAGCCAACCTATAGGAGATACTAATTATGGCAAAGAATTCAGAAAAAGAAGGCAAAGCAATGGGCAAAGGCCAATTTGCTAACATGCCGCAAGAAGTTAAAATGAAAGCTTACCCAAAAGCAAACGAATATGGTCCTACAGACCTCGATGATACGATGACAGAAATTGACCGTGTTAACAGCAAAGCTCACAAAAAAGCTCGTTCTAAAATGTCTAACCAACACTAAGAGGCCTTATGGCTAAAAAAGTTAAGGGTATTCGTGGGCACAATGCGAATTATGGTTTTGAGCAGCATGCTCCAAAGACACCTATGGGGCACGGCAGTTTTACTAATCTTCCGTTAGAACCTATGTTTATGTCTTTATCGGGCAAGTGGAATATGCGGGGCGGAATTAGAAATAGTCCTGTAACCAGCATAAATGAAGTCTCGAAAGTTGATGAGAATCAGAGATAATAATGGTAATGATTCGACCTAAAGGAAAAGCTTCGAAGATAGCACAACAAGTGTTGAAAGCAAAAGGCGTTAAAGTGGTAGCTGGCGAAAAACTTGATAAAGTGAAAGTTAAAGCTCCTTTTTTACAACATTAATAGGGATTAAAATGAAAGATAAAATGTCCTCTTCCCATATGAAAGAATATGCTTCGTATTCTCCTAAGAAATTAGAGAAACATATGAAGCAAGAAAAGGTTCTTTTAAAAAGTAAAAAAACGAACGTGCGTAAAAGTTCAAAGGGAAGATAGTGGCTAAAAAAAAGATACCTGCTAAGAAACTCAATGCCTCAGCAAAGAAAAAAGGTGTTGTTGGTAAGAAATCCCGCTTAGCAAAGACTTTGAAAGGTTTTAAGAAAAAGTAGTTTTTGACTCCTATAATGATCCCGAACTAGCTAAATGGGTTTTTATCGAAAATGCTGACAAATAAAATATTAATTGATATGTTTCAAACATGAACCCATTAAAGAAATTTGAAAAAAAGCTCATAACCTCTAGAGATAAGATTAATAAGAATCCTTCTAAGGTAGGACAAGCCGTCTACGATATCATAAGTAAGAAGCAGCATATGCAGACAGTTGAAGAGACTATCGAAGCTATGACGGGTAAATACATGGAAAAGCTTCGAGAGGCTGTTGAGGATGGGTGTAAGGCCCCCAATTATCCAAAGATTTTCTATATTATTATTGAAAGAAAGAAAGAGACATTGGCGGGGAACGCCTCGAATGTTCTCAAACATAAATACATAACAGTTCCATTCAAACCTCGATCTAAAGTCCTCCGAGAGGAATGTCCTAATTCAGACTTTGATTTATATGAGGCGGACATGTCCAAGTGCGTTGTTACCCATCTTTGGACCTTACCTACATACCAGGACTCCGTGACGGTCCTTAAGAATAGACATTTGTACGATCGGCAATATGTGAAGTGGATCGAAGCCTATAATGACGGAACTCTTGACCTTATTGCCTAGATTCGTCCACATATTTCCATTCTGTAACCTGAAAGTCCTGTTCATAAAGCCCAAATGAATCGTTAAGATAGCAACAGAAGAGTTCTGGTTTTCTAGGAATTTTAACGTACACAAGTGAGCCTTCATGGGGTAGTTCTTGATCTATACTAATCCACTTCATTAGGGGGCCTATATATAAATTGAGCTTCGTATCCACCATTACATCTTCCCATGCATATCCATATTATTTTTTCGCGTCCTATTATCAGACTTTTGGGTGCTCCACAATTTTCACAAAGAGGTTCTTCAATTATTTTTTCCTTGTGAATCATAAAAAGCAGTTTTCATTTTCCCTCCTTTCCTTTTCTATGACCAAGCAAAAAACCAACAATAGTTTGAAGCATGCCTCTCATTCCCTCAACCTCTTCGACTTCTAATTTTGAGATTCTTTGATCTTGCATGCGGAGTAATTCCTCAATCTTATCAAATCTTTGATCAATCTTATCAAACTTCTTGTCTAAACTGGTTTTAAGAATATAAATAGTAGAAACTATAGTTCCAACAGTTGTAATTAGAGTCACATAATCCATTTTTTACCTCGTGTATATAATCCCATATTACTGCTTTCTTTCAAACATATAGAAATTATTTGACAAAATAACCCTTCTTGATCCAGATTCAAATTATAAGTTGATATGGGCCTGGACTACCAAGCCGCTCGTATCCCTGCGTAAAAGGGTATCGCTTTGTCAAAGCTATCAAGTTTTTATTTGATTGTTTGCCGACCACTTATAGGCGTAAAGGTACTCGCCCTACCAAAAGGAAGCATATGTCAGACGAAGTCGAAGAGAGCGTAGAGCAAGAAGTTGCTCAAGCTGCCGCTCCAGCTGAAGAGTCCCAAGATGCGCAAGAAGTGCAGAAGGCCCAAGCCTTTGCGAAGAAGTCACAAGATGACCAAGACCGCAATTGGAAAGAAGCCAGACGCAAAATGCAAGAACTTGAATCAAGAGTAAGGGAACAAGACGAGTTAATCAAAAGACAATCGGCACCTAAACCTGAAGAAGATGAGCTCTCTAAGCTTGGCGATGAAGATATCATCACATACGGTCAGCATAAAAAAGCTACCGGTAAATTAGCCAAAGAAATAGCGGCTCAAGCCATCAAGGAATATGTCGCCTCAACTGTCGATGAAAGACTTCAACTTAAGTACCCAGACTTTGCTCAGGTAGTTACTAAAGAAAATATAGAAATTTTAAAAGAAAACGAACCAGAACTTGCAGAATCCTTGAGCTACTATCCAGATCCTTTTAAACAGGGGATAGCGGTCTATAAGTTGTTGAAGAAAGCTGGCGTTACAGAAGGGGAAGTTGTGGGAAATACTGCGACTAAAGAAAAAGAAAGGGCTACTAAAAACAGCCAAAAACCTGTGTCTGTGAATGCTGTAACTAAGCAAAGCGCTATAGGCAACGCCCACATGTTTGAAAACGGTCTGACACCAGAGCTGAAGGCTTCGTTACGCAGAGAGATGCAAGAAGCTATCAAGCGTGCATAGATCTGGTTCCTAAACAAGGAATCAAAACATGTCGATTACGACAACTAGTACATTGCCTGCACCAGTGCAGCAATCGTTCTCGTTTAAACTTTTGAGCGTCGCAGTTCCTTACATGATCCATAAGATCCCTGCGGATCTTAAGGCTATGCCAAGAAACGGCGGTACGACTCTGAGAATGAGACGATTCAACCCGCTGGCTACTGCGCCAGTACCTCTCGGGAACAGTGGAATTACTCCACCTCCTCAGAATTTGACCGCTGTGAACATTGATGCACAGATGGACTTCTATGGGACTTACATTTTGCTCAATGAGCAAGTGACACTTCAGAACCAAGACCCAGTTCTTAACGAAGCTACACAACGTCTCGGCGTTTCACTTCGTCAAACTGAAGACCAATTGATGAGAGATATGCTCGCATCAACTGCTTCATTTATCAACTGTACGGCTGGTGCGAATGGAGATAACCCAACTGAGATCACACGATCAGACATTGATGTCGTCGTTAGAACTCTACGTGGGAACAATGCTTATTCGTTCGTGACAGGTATCGAAGGAGAAAACAGATTTGGCACAAGTCCAGTCCGTGATGCTTATTTCGGTCTTGGAAGTACAGATATGATTGGTCAATTGGATAACGTTCAAGGATTTATCCAAAAATGGAATTATCCTAACCAACAAGACACACTCGATGCTGAGTGGGGTACTGTTGCTAACATTCGCTTCTTGCTCTCTAGCGTGGGCTCAACAACTGCCAATGCTTCATTGCTCGGTGCTACTGTTTTCAACAACTTTATTTGTGGTCGCGAAGCTTTTGCTGCGATTGAACAAGATGGTTATTCATCACAATTTATCTACCGTCCGCCTATTTATGATTCACCTTTGGCTCTCAACGCCTCTGTTGGATACAAATTTGCTGAAGTACCAAAAATCACAAACGATACGTGGGTCTTTAACCTACGTTGCACTTTAGCGTAAGGAGATAAAAAATGAGTACACCTATTCATGCACTTTTAACTGGTACATTTACATCAGACGGAGCAACTAAAAATATTAGTCTTCCTTCTGGATACAACAGTTTCGAACTGGTCAACATTACAGATATTGGCTCATCTGCTGCTAATACAAACGTAATGCGGGCACAAGGAACTTCATCTATGTCTGCGGGATCAGCTTACTATAATCCTAAGACTAGCGGTGCTGCAACTAATGCTTTGGAAGTTTCAACTACTACTGGTGGTTTTACTTTCATATCAGATAGCGCATCACTTCTCAATGGGCCTCTTGTAGCTACAAGCGGAACAGATATTAACCGAGCAAACCCTGCTGTGGTAAGTACTGGTACAACTACTAATTTAGTTAGTAACGTATCCGTTGTTCGACTTATCAATAACGTAGGGATGCTTCAAGTATCGGGTATGGACTTTACTGTAGGAACAGTTATTGCTTCTACAAGTTTCCAACTTAGATATTTGGACAACTCCGGTTTTGCTGCTGATTCTACATCAGGATCCTACCGTATTGTCAATGCTGCTGATAGATATTATCCTAAAGCTCGTTTCATTACTGCAATTACTCAGGCTGCAAGCGCTGTGATTACTATGTCTGTTATCCACGGTTATACCGTTGGCCAGACTGTTAGAATCGTAGTTCCTTCTGCTTTTGGAATGACAGAAATTAACGGTCTTCTTGGAACTATCACAGCTGTAACAACAGGTGCAACTAACACTATCACTGTAAACATTGATAGTACTGGTTTCACTGCATTTGCATTCCCAACATCGGCAACAGCTGCTGCGGGCGTGACATTTGCTCAAGTAATCTCAGTTGGTGAAGCAGCTATTAATAGCTCTACACAAGCGTATGGAAACTTGCTTGATGATGCTACAAAAAATACATCTTTCACTGGTGTTTCTATTGGAACAACCGTTCAAACAACGGCTGTTTTGTATCAATGGTTCGCTCGTAAAGGCGTTTCTCTGTAACTAAACCATAAACCCCTCTTCGGAGGGGTCTTTTAAAAAGGAAAAAAGAATGGCTAAAACACCAAATCTAATCATAGCAGGATCTGTAACCCCTACTATTGAAACACCCCATATCAATAAAGGTATGAAAGAACTAGCTAATAAAAAGCTTAAAGAACTTATGGACGAAGAAGGAAAACTCGTGAAGGGGATTTTCCAATGCTTTGAGAGTCCAGGAGCTTCACAAAAAATCAGTTACAAAAAATATCCCACCCCGTCCGAAATGAGAAAACGCGGCGGAGAAGGTGGACTTGAGTCTTTTTCTAAAGTTATGACGGATCAACAAGAGTATGAAATACCTTTGTATGTTGCACGATTCCTGAATGGAACAGATGTAACGGCTGGTGCTCTTAGCGACGAGAGAAGAAGTAGTCAAATCGGATCATGTTCTTATCCTATCAGTGGTTTTAAATATGCAGGGGACATGACTCCACAAAGCCAAATGGGAATCGGTCCTAATGGTGAAGGTGGAATTCCTGTACCTATTGTGGGTATTACAAGGCGTGTAAAACGTTATGGATTCCAATCACTTGAATTTGCCTCCGGAGCTGCCTAACGTGACGATTTCGACGTGGTCGCCTACATCTAAAGTAATAACTAACATAACGAATGCCAATCCTGGGGTTGTGACTACATCCCAATCCCATGGATTCTTAGATGGTCTCTACGTCCGAATCGATATGCAACCCATCCCTAGTTTATTTGGAATGACCCAAGTCAATGGTCAGATTTATCTAATTACGGTTCTTTCACCTACCACTTTTTCTCTCAATAGCGATACCTCTAATTTTGATTCTTTTATCGCTGTGACAGTACCACAGGCTCCACAGGCAATACCAGTTGCCGAAGTAGCAACAACGCTACGAAATGCTGAACAGAACACTTTAACTCCATACGGAGGATTTTAAATGTCAACCTTACCCAACACTCTAGCCGATATTAGAACAAAAGTGAGAAGAATCACTGGGCGACCTTCAGTGAATCAAATTTCAGACTCAGAAATCGATAAGTATATTAATACTTTCTATGTCTACGACATGCCTGAGCATCTCAAGATGGAGTCATTAAGATATAATTATGAATTTACAACTACTGCAAATACACCCGTATATGACTTTCCTACCGGGACTTATCTAACTGCTATGCCACCGGTCTATATCGGTAGATATAAATCTTATATGACTCAAAGCAGAGAGAATTTCTTTAGAATCAATCCACAACTTAATTTTCTTCAGTCTCAGATTTATACTGCGGATGGGATTTCTGCTGGTTTTACTGGTCAATTTTTAAGTAATCTGCCTATAGTTCCAGGATTTAAGCCTAACCCCCCAGGTGCTTATTCTGATTGGACAACAGCCAATGACATTCCGGCTGCTTCTTTAAATTGGAACGTTTTAGTTTCGGCGCAAGGAACTCCTGATGCTACTTCAGGCATTGCTCCTTCATATTGTTTGGTTGACGATGGCCAAGGTAATTTATTTGCACCTACGGATGCTAGTGTTTTTCCTGGATTTGCTAGGGGATCAATCAACTATATAACAGGGGCATTAACCATAATTACCTTTGTTGATAAAAACGCTAATCCAGTAATTATACCAAATACAAACCCTATAAATGTGCAATACGTTCCTTATGTTGCTAATCGTCCTCAATCATGTGTCTTTTTTCAGGATCAGATCATTCTTTATCCTATTCCTGATCAAGCTTACACCGTTTCATTTGAAACCTATAAGTATCCTACGGCTTTCTTAGCTTCGGATACTTTAGGAACGGCATCACCTCAACTTAATGAATGGTGGCAACTTCTTGCATATGGAGCAGCTGATAAGATTTTTGCTGATAATGCAGATTTCGAGAACATCACTAAATTCAGACCTTTACTAGAGGAGCAGATGAATCTTTGCCTTAGAAGAACTATTGTTCAACAAACGAGCGAAAGGACTGCTACAATTTATACGGAACAAAATCAGGGTGGGCAATTTCCTTTTGGAAATTTATTTGGTGGATTTTAACTTTATTAAAGAATTTTAGCTCTGGTTCTTTCTTCTAAAGAAATTAATCTGGCATGAAAATCACGCGTTTCCATCATGTATTTTAGATTAAAATCCTTGATTTCATCGTTAATTGCTTTTAGAGCCATACTCATTTTGTTGTCGGTGTGAATATATAAAGTAATTACTGTTATTACATTTGTGGCAACTATAGCAAAAACCGTTAGCACTTGAGTTAAGTCAAATTCCATCTTATTTCTCCTATTTGCCTCTATTGTACCAAAATGCTAGGATGAGGTAAACGTATATAAATTTCTTTAATACAAGGTTTTTAGAATGGCATATCAAAGTAGCATTCCTCTTGCAGGCGATCTTATATCAGTAAGTCAAACTGACATTTTAAACAACTTCCAGGCGATCGGATCTGCCTTTCCTGTTAATCACGTGGATTTCAATCAATCTGGAGTTGGAAAACATAAGTTTGTTGAGTTTCCAAATCAATCTACTGATCCGGCCGGAGCGCTTGCAGAAATGACTTTATTTTCAAAAGTTACGGCAGGCTTATCACAGATTTTTTATAAAAGAGATGCTTCTGTAACCTCAATTCAGTTAACAGGGATAGATCCCGTTGCATCAACCAATGGCTATGTTTGGTTGCCAGGAGGAATAATCGTTCAGTGGGGCTTTTCAGCTTCTCCAACAGACGATGCTCAAATTAATTTCCCATTAACATTCCCGCATGCAACTTTTAGCTGTATAATATCCCCTGTAAAAAGTGGTGCTGTTACTAACTTAAGAGGACCTACTTTAAAACAAGCTCCTACGACTTCAGGTTTTACCCCTAGATTTTCTGGAACATCGTTAGACGGAATTACCTTTTTTGCAATAGGAAACTAATGCCGGTTCAGCCTTACCTTATATCTAATGTCCGCACAGGCCTTGATCGTTCAATGGAGCCCTGGTTAATCCCAGAGGACGCCTATCCAGATTTAGAAGATAGTTATATGTTTCGGGGGCGAATTCAACGTAGACGAGGTTTTCTCTCTTTGGGTCGTTTAGTCACTCATATTGCGGGAGAAGCTACTGGAACTGTTGTTAATCCTTGGACTAGCTTTAATGGTACTTTGGCAAATGGAGATGTTTCACCAGGCTCTGTTAGCATATCAGCAGGTGGTATTACCTGGTTAGATACAGGAAGAGAATTTGGAACTCAAACAGGCGCTTTAGCCACTAGCCCTGCTTCTGCCAATACGGGGACTATTAATTACATCACTGGGGTTTTTTCTCTTGTTATAAGTCCAGCTTTTGTAGGGAATCAAGCGGTGACCGCAACTTATGATTTCTACCCTAGAAATCCTGTAATGGGGTTGCGGACAAGAGAATTAACTACTCTTAACAAAAAACAATTGATTGGTTTCGATATTGTTAAGGCCAATGCTTTTTCTAATACAACATTAAGTTTTCAAGATATTTCATTTTTCAAAACAACAGGGACGGCTTTTTCGTGGTCAGGAACAAATTCTAATTTCTTTTGGACGGTTAATTATCTGAGAGCTTTTTGGGCAACGAATTCGGTTGAAGGGTTCCAGGATACAGGAACTAGCCCAACTGGTGGAAGAGGTGATGGATTAAGATGGTATGATGGAACGGGATGGGTCAATTTTCTTCCTAAAGTCGACGCTTCTAACTTTTTGATGGGTTCGCTTTTGATGTTTTCTTATAGAAACCGTCTATTGATGCTCAATACAACTGAAGGGTCAGCTATAGGAGCTTTTAACAATTTTCCTCAGAGAGCGCGTTGGTGTCAAAATGGGACTCCCTATCCAAATACCGATCCTCTTGGGAATGTTCTTCCTGTTCCATCTGGATTTGCTGGAGGTAAAGATGATACTGCATGGAGAAGCGACCAAGTAGGAAAAGGGGGCTTTATAGATGCGCCGACTTCCGAACAGATTGTTTCGGCAGAGTTTTATAAAGATACTTTAATCGTCTTCTTTGAAAGATCGACTTGGCAGCTTAGATATACTGGCAACGAAACTCTTCCTTTTATTTGGGAAAGAATTAATGTGGAACTTGGAGGGGAAAGTACTTTTTCAATTGTTCCTTTCGATGCAGGCATCGTTTCCGTTGGTAATTATGGAATTGTTTCTTGCGATGCAACAGGTGTTAAAAGAATAGATCAGGTTATTCCAGATGAGGTTTTTGACTTTCATAATGGAAACGATGGCCCTAAAAGGGTCTATGGAATTAGAGATTATGCTCAACAATTAGTCTATTGGACATTTCCTAATTCGGCTTCTAATCCAACGTTTCCAAATAGAGTGTTAATTTATAATTATCTTGATGGATCATATTCGTTTTTTAATGACTCCTTAACTTGTTTTGGTACATATCAAGCCTTCAACGACACTACATGGGCCAATTTAAGTAATGTTAAATGGTCAAATTACCCTTACGCATGGAATGCGGCAGAACTCCAATCGGATTATCCTCAAATTGTAGCTGGAAATCAGCAGGGATTTGTATTCAAAAACTATAATGCAGGAAGCATTACCAACAATCCATCATTGGTTATAACAAGTGTCACTCAGGCAAACCCAGCGGTGATTACTAGTACAAACCACAATTTATCGGACGGTACGATTATAAAAATTGAAAATGTTAATGGGATGACACAACTAAATAATAATATTTATAGAGTGTCTCTTCCGGCTAGCTCTACATTCAAAATTCAAACATTAGATTCTAACGGAAACTGGATAAATGTGGACTCTTCCAGCTTTGGTGCTTATACAAGCGGAGGATTGATTACTGTTAGAAACAATTTTAGAGTAGTAACTAAGAGATTTAATCCATTTATAAGCGAAGGGAAACAATTAAGATTGCAGAATGTTGATTTATTTCTAGAAGAAGCTTCAACAACGGCTTTTACCATGAATGTCTATCTTGATGAAAATCCCAATACTTCCTTAGAAACCGATATAGTAAATCCTAATTCTACTATTTTAGGTAAGGTTTGGGTTAGGTCTTATACTTCTGTTATTGGTCAATTCGTTCAACTTGAGTTTACCTTTGATAGTGAACAGATTATTGACCCTACTCTTTCTGACGGGGATATAGTTATTCATGCCATGATGCTTTGGATGAGTGATTCTGGAAGGTTAACGTATGGAAGTAATACGTGACCTTTCAGCCTAATAACTCTAACGCTGTCTTTTTACCAACTACCATTCAGTATCCTAAAGAGCCTGATGAATTAATTAGTCGTTTGAACAAAGCATATGAAGATACGGCTACTAGACTCAATGTTAAACAAATTGGGATTTTTGATTTGGTGGAGTTTCTTAGCGGGGAACAATGGTTTACTGCGGGTAATCCCCAGGTCAAAAGACAGGCATTTAGGCATGTTTTTACCCTTACTGCTACAGGAAATATACCCCATAACATTTCCGCACTTACTCAGGTTTTAGCCTACGGTGAATACACAGATGGGACTAACTTCTACGGATTGATCTACGGCAGCAATGTTGCCATACCGGGGCAAGTATCATTCTATGTGACGCCAGCAAATATCGTTGTGCTAGCTGGAGCTGGAGCCCCTGCGATAACTAGCGGTGTGATTGTGTTGGAATATCTCAAGAATTAAGACTCTCTACATATCCCCAAAAAGTCTTCCTGGCCGTTTCTTCATGTCCGAATTCATGGAGTACGAATTCTAGATATTGTGTTTCAGCCATTATACGGTATCTGCACGTATAATCTCGACCTCGATCTTCGTAATATATTCGGATGATGTGATCACGATTGATTATGTTTGAATTAGAATTGTCTATTATCCATTTATTCATCATCTTCATCTTTTTGTAATTGATCAAATTTATTTTCCATTTCAAATAAACTTATTTTCATTAAATTCAATAATTCTATTGTATTTAAATCATCCGTGCTTAATGTGTTTAATAATTGTTCAAGTTGTTCTTGAGTGATAAAATTTCTCAATTTTCGACCCATTTTTATAAAAGCTAAAGTTAAATCCGCAAGGAATCTAGTTTCGCTTTTATTAGCCTGTTCTAAAACATCAACAATAATTTCCAGATGAAAAGTTATATCTTGATCGCTTCTAAATATATATTCAAAATCTTTTTCTTCCACACTCCCTCCATGTTGCTGACTAAAGGACTTGAACCATTAACCTTCAAATTACAAATTTGTTGCTCTGCCAATTGAGCTAAGCCAGCTTACACAAAATCCCATTTTCTTCTCTTATAATAGTGATTAAGTCCTTTTTCATTAAACACTCTTGATCTCTCAATTTTTATTCCTAAAACATAAGAGGGAATTTTACTTTTTTTCTTTTCTTTATTTTGAAGCCATTTTTCATTAGATTTTTTAACTTTATTCTGTTCTTTAGAATATGTTTTATCTATTTTATTTTGTGTACTACATACTTCAGAACAATGTTTCCCATCATATGTTGCAATTTTGCATCTACAAACTATACAATTTATTATCATTCTTTTAGACGGACGAGTAGAACGTCCTTGTGATTGTCGTTCACATAAAGAACTACAAAAATTTTCAGATGAATGTTCAAAAGCAAAAAGACGTTTACAATGAGGACAAAGTTTTCTGTTTCTTGCGACCATATTTTATATGGTTTCTAATATTCGATAATTTTCTTCAATAAAATAATTCCTTGTCTGCTACAATGCAGAAAAAAGGGTCTACTATGCCAGCAGGATACCAACAGCTATCTACAATGTCTAAAGGTCAAAGTGGCCTTTTAAAACAACTTTTAGGCTCCCTCCAAGGGCAGTCTACTAACATCCAGCAATCGCCTCTCTTCCAACAAGGATCCTCCTTCCTCCAAAGCCTTCTTTCTGGAAGCCCCGAGGCGACTGCTGCTTTTGAAGCTCCTTATATGAGGCAGTTTAATGAGCAAATCATTCCTCAATTGGCCGAACGATTTTCCGGCGCTGGAGCAGGGGCACAAAGCTCTTCTGCCTTTCAACAAGCATTAGGACAGTCGGGAGCCGATCTATCTGAAAGATTAGCGGCATTGAAAGGCAATCTTGGTATGCAAGCTGCTGGTCAAGGGCTTCAATATGCTCAACAGCCCATCTCTAATCTTCAAGGGTTCTCGCAATTAGCATTAGGAACGTCAACCAAAGCTTTCGCTCCAAAACAACTTCCTTTCTGGCAACAACTTCTCTTAAGTGGAAGTCAAGGCGGCTCACAAGCTGTAGGTTCCATGATGGGAATGAAAATGATGAAATAACATCAGGATAATTATGCCACAAATACAAGTTCTTGAAGGCGCACCGGGATTTGGTAGCCAATTAGGTAAAGCTTTAGGATCTGGCTTTGGCGAAGGTCTTCAACAGGGTATTAATAGTCGTTTGACACAAATGCTTCAAACGAAAAAAGAATTAGGTAAAATTAGATCTAATATTAATCTTCTAAGCAAAAGATACGAGAAAGGAGCATACGATCCTGATACTCTTTTAAAATTAGAAAACCGAGCTGATGAACTGGTAAGAGAACATAATATTTCTGCTCAAGATGCAACAGGATTGGCTTTTGAAGAATATAACATGAAATCAGCTCAAAAAGATATTGAAGATAAAGGCAACAAACCTTCTGGATTCTGGGATTCATTAAAGAACTTACATCAAGAACTTAAAGAGCCTTATAGTTTTAAAAATATTGGCTTTAATGCCCAACAAGCGGCTCAAAAATTTGCTTATCCTTTTGTTGGTCAAGCAGAAATGGTTAAAGAAGCTTTTTCTCCAAATGCAGCCGCAGAAC
>ERZ1292629.851-Hain-H43-01um-R1-851-length-33068-cov-8_pt1 | contig 33068 bp, 40 predicted proteins | sample MGYA00564399_ERZ1292629 | MGnify/ENA primary metagenome ERZ1292629 (study PRJEB36523, sample SAMEA6512636) | groundwater metagenome | collected 2019-01-08 | study: AquaDiva: Metagenomics assemblies of 32 groundwater samples
CCGCCGCCCACGCCCACGCCGCCGCCCACGCCGCCGCCTCCGCCGCCCTCGCCCTCGCCACCGCCCACGCCGCCGCCTGTCTATTCTCTTCAGTAGGGTTTTTTAACCAAGTCTTTGCCGCTTCTATAGCTTTTCTTGGCCTGTCGTCATTAGGATATTCCTTTTCATAAATTCCAATAACTTTTTCTGCGGCAAAGATAGCCAGAGCGACAGAATCTTCTTTTTCCCATTTCCACGCCTTAACAATTCGCATTTCAGACCAGCACTGTTTGTCATATCGTTTGATAGATTTTCCTCTAACTTCCACTTTAGCCAAAACTTCCATATTCACGAATCCCATAGCGTCTATCACTCTTAGAGAAGCGTGAAAACCAACCTCGCAGATTTTTAAAGGCTCGGTAATTTTATACCATTTTTTAATAACAAATTTGTGGTCGTGGGGAGATAAGTCGGCTGGTAAAGATTTGTAAAGATAGGTTTTCATAGTTTTTCTAATTCATCTAAGAATTGATAGAGGGTGGAGGCGCCGGATCGGAGGGGATACATTATTTATCCCTTTCCTTCCATAAAAAATAAAGGACGGTTAGGCAGTAAGTAAGGGCTAGGCCGAGAAGGCCGAAGATTGTGTAAGCAATGTTGTTTTTCATAAACTTTTATTGACTGCCCCACCGGAAGCGGAGAGGAAGGAGATATGTAAACCTTTCCGCCTCCGAGTGGGGGAGTATCCACAAGTTAAAACGCAACCATAAATTCTTGGCTCAACACTTCAGCAAACGGAGTGCCGATGAAAGTGCGGCCGGTCAATCCAAACCGGACAAAGTAAGTGCCGGCAGGAACGTAATCGGGAACGACTAGGGTGTGATACACCGCTTCCTGACTTTCCGTGAAGCTGTATTCGTAACCGTAGTTTGTGCTTTGCGGATAGAACGGTCTTGACCATTCATTGAGAGGGAACTGATGAGAGGTCGGGGACATATAGACTGTCATAATGCCCCAAGACGATCCCAACACTCCCAAGCTTCGGCCCAAGAAGGCCGTGTAGCCATTGCCCATTCTCGGCGCGTATTGCAGATATGAAGCGCTGTTGGAAGGAACTGGCGCGGGTGTCGGTTCGGGTTCTGGGCAGGTAATCTCCAACTCCACGTCGGGGACGCAGACTTCTTCTTCGACTGCGGAAGCCGCGACTGGCAGGACTAGAAATAATGCCAGTGATAATACGAGTAATTTCTTCATAGTGATTGTTGGTTAATTAATAGTTTTATCGACCTTTCGAGTGTCTCCCTCGTTGATATTTAAAAGTTATCAACAAAGGATACTTGGATTATATTTGACAGAATTAAACCTGTCAAGTAATATAACAATATTCGCGCAGAAAACCTTAAAATGTTCAAAAATGCCCAAATTAAATAGGAAATTAGAGGAAATACGCAATCTATCTATTATACACCTGTGGAAAACTCATTTAGCTACCGTAGAAGAGATTGGAAATATTTTTGGTTTAACCACAAGTGCAGTTTATAACATAATTAAGGATAGTAAAATAATTAACAATAACCAGACTAAAAAATTAACGCCGGATAATCCGGCAGAAGGAGAAAAATAATATGGTGAAGCAAACTAGCGAGGACCCATTAGCGGGAGGGCAGGAGATGACGACCCAAACCGTCACGTTCGGCAAGATAGGTAATTTTATTAAAGGCACCTACACGGGGAAAAAGACCGTAAAGAATCCCAACAAAGATGGGGTGGTGAATCTTTACGAAGTGAAAGGTATGATCGGACATCTTCATAACGTAGACGGAAAGAAAAATCCGATTGAACCGGGATATGATGTCCAGGCCGGCAGCTTCTATGTGGTATGGGGCGGCAAGCAGGCGGTAGATGATTTGTTCTCACGCAGTAAGCTGGGAGATATTATCGCTATTCAATTCAAAGACGAACAGGAAAGCAAAACCAAAGGTAACGCGCCTTTCAAGATCTTAAAAACTTTAACATTCGGAGCCGATGTAAATTGGATGGGCGAAGACAGCCAGTCCCTGCAAGAAGCAGCGGAAGTAACATTTCCGCCGAAGGAGTAAAAAAATATGGAACAATTAGATATTGAAAAATTTAGTCCTACTAAAACCGAACTGCTTACTCTTGCCGAGGAAGCCAGAAAACTTACGATAACTGGTATTGACGATAAGGCAGGATATTCTCTTGTCCAAAAAAAGAGAATGGAACTCAAGAGTGCGCGAGTAAAAATTGCCAAAGCCGGTAAAGAAGCCAGAGAAGAGGCTTTGTCTTTCCAAAAAAAAGTCATTGCGTACGAGAAAGAACTAATCGGTATTATTGAACCTGTAGAGGAAGATTTAAAGGCCAAGCAAGATGCGATTGATGAAGAAAAAGCTAAAATTGAGCGATTGGCCTTGATTCCTTCCCGTAAAGATAACCTTGCCAAAATTGGTTTGACTTTTGATGATGAATTTTTGATAGGTATGGATATTCCGACATTTCAGGATTTTTATAATCAGAAAAAAACGGAATATCTTGAGAAAAAAGAAGCCGATATGCGAGCTGAACAGGAGAGAATTGAAATTGAAAAACGCAAGATTGAAGACGCTAAACATTTGGAAGCGACTAAAAAAGAAGCGGAAAAACAAGCGCATGAAAAGGCTATGCGCGATGCCGAATTAGCCAAGGTTAGGGCAGAACAAGAAAAATTGGCGGCGGTGGAAGCTGAAAGAAAAAAGGCGGAAATAGAAAAACAACGCATAATCGCTGAACAGCAACGTAAGGAACAAGAACGCTTGAATGAAGAGGCGAGAGTACGTCGTGAACAAGAGGCACAAAAGCAAGCTGAAAAACAGGCACAAGAGAAATTGGAAAAAGAGAAAAAATACCAAGCGTTTTTGAAAAAGAACAAGTACAAAGAAACTGACGATTTCTATTTGCAGAAACGCGCGGATAAAATAGTGCTCTATGGAAAACTCGACGAATTTAATATCTGAACTTAGACAACAAATTAAAGTCCGCACGGCGGAACTGAAAATTGAACCACGGCATACCGATAAGGCACATTTTTATTATGTGCCGGAAGTGGATAAAGTTTTCTCTTCTGTTACGGCAGAACACAGGCACTTGAAAGATCCTTCGTTGCGTAACTTTGAAAAAAATGAAGCTCTGCGTTATGTGCGGACAAACTGGGAAGCATTCTCACCGGAGAATATTGAAGACCATCTAAAACAGGCATTCGCGGCTCCGATTCTTAATCGAGATCAAAGTGGCAGTATCGGGGATTTCATTCACCTTTACCGCCATATCTACTTTAGGAGTTGGATTGAAACAGGCAGCCGCCCGGAAGGAAGGATAGAAGACATTGCAAGAAAAAACCAATCAGAAATTCCTAATGGCTTCTTTCCTTCCGTATTGTCCGGTTGCGCGGGATTGGATAAATTCTTGGATGACACTGGTTATCAGCCAGTGGGTTGTGAAATTCCAGTTTATGACGTTAAGACAGAAATTGCCGGCAGCCTTGATGACGTTGGAAAAATAAAAAATGAAACCGTCCTTTTAGACGTAAAATCTAGCAATCAGTTGAAAGATATTTATACTTTGCAAGTGATGGATTATAAAAAAATGTTCTATCACTTATATAAAATTCGGATAGACAAAATTCTGATCGTAAAAACCAGCAAGCTAGACAGGACTTATCAGCTTGAATGGTTTAAATCTGAACAGCAGGAAGCCGGCTTGAAAGCGAATTATCATTTACACAAATTCAATCGGTATTGGGAAAAAATTCAAGAATTAAGGAAACCAATCACAACAAAAATATGAGTGAAACATTAGATCCATTACAACCTATTCGAAATCCTATCGACCACACCAAAGACAATGCCGAAGCGATGTTATATCGCGCGGCTACTATTAAAGATGAAATCAATAAACTCCAAGCCGAATATGATATGCTCGCGCCAGCGATATTAACTAGAGTCAAAGAATTTTCGGCCAGCAATGAGAAATACACTTTGCAAGTTGGGGAACTTGGCACGTTTATCATCGCTAAGTTCCGCAAGTGGGAGTATTCCGATACTGTAAAACAATTTGAAACCGAATTAAAGAATCTGCAAAAGACCGAGCAGGCGGATGGGACCGCTAAAGTTACGGAAAGCGAAGTATTGAAGTTTAATATAAAGAAAAATGAAACTAAAGAATAAGCTCGTAAAAAGCATAAGTTTTACCCTTATGCCCCGGCATAACGACATGATCGACGAACTGATAGCGACGGGAGAGTTCCTTAGCCGTTCACAAGTGGTCCGGGACGCTATTTCTTATTTCCATAAGAAATATTTTCCCTATTACAAAGTTACCGGCCGCAAGAAAGAGGAAGAGGAAGACCAGCGCGAGTCTAATATGGCGCTGCCGGCAGAGGAATACGCGGTGAAAATTCTGGAGGGTGATTTGGAAGCTAAGCCGGGATTTTGCCAGTTGCGGCATAAAAACCTCACCGCGCGCACTGTGGATATTCCCATTAACTTGATTAAGAACTATGCCAGCCGCAATGAAGTCTGGAAAAGCGTGAGTCTACCCGAAGAAAACTAACATAAGCTCATAGCTTATAAGTCTTTATAGCTTGAAATAAAATTTCATGACGCTCGAAGATCTGGAAGCTGTGGTTAAAAAACACATGCTCTTGGCCGATCCGCATATCATAAAGCTCTTATGCGGATTTATTGTCGCCTCGCGGTTGCCAATAAACCCACCGTGGCTTTTTATAGTGGGTCCGCCGAGCGGAGGGAAAACAAAATTATTGGAGGCATTACTGTCGGTTGAGGGTATGGTTCCGATAGACAATTTAACTCCCAAGACTTTCGCTTCTGGTATGCGCGGTAAGGATGGACAAAGTTATTCTTTACTTGATAACTTAATGCCAAACGATACTTTATTATTTGCCGATTTTACTACTTTTATCCAAAAAGACGAACGACAACAAGGCGAGATTATAGGCCAAATGAGACGCATTTATGACGGCCGGTTTAATAATAAGACTGGAAACGGAGTAAATGTTAATTGGGAAAATAGAAAAATTTCTATCATAGCCGGCGTTACGGAAGAAATCTATCCGGCGCTTGCTTCATTTGGAACGATGGGTGAACGCTTTTTATTATGGGAATTTTTACAGGCCGATGATTATGAATTAGCGGAGATGGCATCTCATAACCTTGACGATAAACCAGCTAAAGTTGAAATGGAAAAAGCTTTCGCGGAATTTTTAAATAATTTTCAGATTCCCGCAATAACCACGATTGATGAAACTACCAGAAAACAAATTCGCGACTTGTCGGTATTCGTCTGCAAAGCCCGTACCGGCGTAAGACGAAAAAAATACCATCGGGACAATCCGATAGAACAAATCAGCAAATCAGAGAAACCACCTCGCCTAGTGAAACAAATTTTAGGCCTTGGACTTGGCCTCCAGGCTCTAAACGGCGGAACAATGTCAGATGACGATCGGCATTTACTTTGTAAAATAGCGCTTGATTCAATTCCTTCCATGCGCCGAAAATGTCTCCAGGCTTTAACCCGATATACAAATGGTGTAACCACTCGCGGATTGGCCGGGATGATGAATTTACCGCCGGAAACCGTGAGATTGCACCTGCAAGACCTAGCCGCGATGGAACTTATAAAATATTCCACGATTAGTGGTCATGATCAATGGCGTTTGCACGATGAATATCGTGGATTGGTAGAAGTTTATGAGGGTATCCGACCTATTGGAGATATTCTTGCTGCTAAAGATGAGAAAGAAGCAATACCCGACGAATTTAATCTGCCGCCAGACGAGCTTTCCTCTTCATATAACTCTTCTTCTGAATAGCCGCGCGCCGCTTCGGATTCGCTTTATTCCACGCCCGCCAAGTAGCCTGCTTGCGCTCTTTGTTTTTGGGATCGGCGTGCCAGGCGAGTTGTGAGGGATAGAGGGTCATAGTAAATATTCTTTAATATCGCTATTTAATAAACAGTCGGCCAAATTCTGTTTTCTAGCTAGGATCTTGGAAACTTTTTCGTCCATTGTTTTACGCGCGATGAGATTATATATCGCTATCGGTGTTTTTTTATCGAGCAGTATTGCCCGGCCATTCCGCTGTTCATATTTTCCCCAAGAAAATGGTAAATCATAATGGAAGATAAACGAGGCCGCGGCATAAGAGACGCCTTCGTTGCCGGCATCGGTGGAAATAAGCACACGATGATCGGGTCGCTTCTCAAACGCTTCAATATTTTTCTGCCGATCTTCGGCTTTTACCTCTCCGGTGATTAACAAAGGATTGTATTCGGAAAGTTCCCGGGCTAAAATCGCGGCCATGCGACGGAAGCGGGTAAAAATTACCGCTTTCTGGCCGTCAATTAAACAGTCTGCTAATTTTTCTTTTAAGATTTCCAGTTTGGTGGAAGTTTTATCGTCGCCCAAAAGTTCAAGGCTGTCTGTTAATTCAAGTAATTTGCCTAACTTCGTTAAAGTGTTTTGTAATATCATCGGATTAGACAGTTTGGAAACTTGTTCCTTTTGCAAGTCGAAAAGTAATTCTTGGACAATCCGGGTATAAAGGTTGCGCTCCTTTTCAGACAGGTCAAATGGAATATCATCTATGGTTACGGGAGAAATTTCTTTAGCAAAGTCGCTCGTCGGACGAAATACCATATACCGGCTAAGCTTACGCGCAAGTTCTTCGGTATGGATAGTTCTTATCACACCGCCCCACTGATTGCGTAAGATATAGCGCTCAAGAAACGCCTTCAGTCCGCCGAGCGCGCCCGAAAAACACCAATTTACTATTCCATAGGCCTCCATGGCATTATTGTGTATCGGTGTCGCTGACAGGCCGAAACGATGTTTAGCTTGATATTGCCTAATTGCTTTATGAGTCTTGGTAAAGAGGTTTCCAATATGGTGAACTTCATCACAAATTATGGCTGACCAGACAAAGTTTTTCAATGATAAAAAATCTATGCGCGCGATAGCGTAAGAAATAACCAAAATCTTTGGCTCGGCGATCTGACTGAATTTTTTATAAGTGTCCTGCCGGCTCTTGGCCGTTCCTGCCGCGACTTCAACATTCCAAGCCGGCAGTAATTCACGAATTTTATTCTGCCAGTTATAAAGAGTTGAGGTCGGCGCGATAACAAGCGATTGTTTACAGGCCAAGACTTCCAGCGAGGCAAGGCTCATATAGGTTTTACCAGTTCTGACACCGCAACGATTGAGACCGGCCCCGGACTTAACCATCCAGGCCGTAACGGTCTTCTGCGCGGGTAGCAGTGGCAGGCTAGTCGTTATATCGGCAGTCGGCTGTGTGATTATACCTTCAAGCTCTCTAGCGAGGCTCCTAGATAAGATTCTTGCGTCAAAAATCTCATTTCCTAAGGAAAACCCCAGTTTTCGCAGGTTTTCTAAAATATGCTCCGGCACGTCGAGTGGTAGGGACCAAATCTTAGCGCGCGGATCGTAGTGGCGGCCGTCAATCATACGCACAAAAGCCACGACGCTTGCGTCGTAGCTGAATGATAATTTTATGAGATTGTTTTCGAGATAGGCTTGCATAAATTTATTTATATAATCGCACGGCCAAAACACCGAAGGCCATGAAGCCGCGGCGTATAGCCGCGCATCGCCGTTTTCCCGTTAGGAAACTTCGGAAAGTTATCAACCTTTACATTATCGGACACTGACACTTCCAATAATGAAACGGCGTTTGTAGCCACCGTAGATTCAGGCGTGAAAAACACGCCACTTAACACTTCGGGATTACTTTCTTTCGCCGCAATCTCGGCCACGGCTAGATTGTTTTTATTGTATAACATAATCTTTATTTAATTATAACCTACTCTATAACCTACTTAACCAGCAGGCGCGCGAGGCATCCCAAGCGCCCAGACCACCGTGCGCGACCTTCCAAGCGGCCGTGCGCGCCTGCTGGTAATTATTGTGCTTTAACTCCAGTCGTGGATCCGGCTCGCCCATAGCCGCGCGCGTCGAGCGCCACGTGCCATTCGTAAATTGGAATAATCCCGAGGCCGACACTTCCGGCCAGAGATAATTTTTACGGTCTGGCTGGTGTGTGCCATTTTCGCACGCGCTTATCGCGAGCATCAGCTCTCCCCGCACGCCGTAAGCCCTTGCCACTTTCCGAATCATCATCAATGGTGGCAAGGTAGCCCACGGGCGAGCGCGGAAATCTAAAAACCTCGGTCAGCGAAAACAGTATAGTTGACAGCTTGGTCATTCAGCCAGCTAGAGAAACGGTCAGTCGCTTCCACAAAACCGAGATAGACAAACATAGCAAGTAAGATAACCGCTATGGCCTTTACCGAATATCTGCGAACATAAGAGAGTATAAACATATTTTTTGTTTTAATATTAATTATTAAATTAATTAATTACACTATACCGTGCTGATTCATAAACTTCTGAAACCAGCGCTTTTCATCAGCCAGCTTGACGGCTTGATAATTCCTATCAAGCTCACCGACAGTCAGAAACTTGGCAAGCGCCGTAAGGTCTGCGGATTGCGCGCGCTTGTTAGCGGAAAATACACTCGGGATAAATGGTTCGTAAGGCATAAGTTTTTTTGGTTTTAATTATAGACTTCGACCTTTAAGCAAGGAAGCCAGCCGGTTTTCCCAGAAACCTGTTAAGCGGATCTAATCGCGCCGCTCACTGGCAACCTATGGGATATTTTTACGCCGAGGCGTAGAAACTCCGGATCGCTTACTGTGCTGGCAATAAACAAACCGGAATTTATATCGTCTACTGTCCGCTTGCAAGGACTAGCTAGAGTTTCTTACCGCAATCACTGCATTTTTTATCTTCAAGCGGATTATCTTGGCCGCAATCGCATTGCCGCATAACTTCGACGTGGTCGATGTTATCGTAATCGCCGTTAAACTCTCGGTGCATAACTTGAAATTCCGCGTCTTGCGGATTTTTAGCCCTCACATTCTCGTAAAGGAGATGTTCGTGAGCCCTCTCGTAGACGTGGACGCAATAAAGTTTCATATTTTTTAGTTAATTTTACGCAGACAAATTTTGTAACCTTCGACGTTATCGAGTTCGGAGACGCTAAAGCCGACATTCGACGGGAAGATCAACCAGTTAGAATAAGTTTGGTCATCATCATAGCTACCTAGCCATAATTTTTTCATAGAGTTATCCTTGCTTCAGCTTACCATTATTATAAAGGCAAGCGGACAGGTAAGCAGACAGTAGACGATATAATTATGCGGTGGTGTCTGCTAGGCAAGGGGATTAAATCAGTTTTTCCCGTTGAGTATAACTGATATGGAATAAATGAGAGGCATTGGCCAGAATATCGTCCCATTCAGGGCTTCCCATTTTTATATTATTCTTATCGGAATAATTTCCAACAGCTTGATCAATCAGCTGCGAGGCCAAAAACTGCCAGAAATGTTTTTCGCCTTCTATTGTTTCAAACTCAAAGCCAATCGTTAGAGGTTTTTTCATAGTCAATCCTTGCTTTTGCCAGTCCATAATTATTATGGCCTAGCAGACAGACTAGCAAACATCACCGCATAATTTCGCTTACTAGAATATAGCCGTGATTGATTATTAGTTAAAAACTGATAGTCTTGACCCGTGATTTTATTATATTGTAATTCCATATTGATATATTATAATCACGGCTATATTCTAGTAAGCGATATTTAATTTTTAATGTGCTATGCCAACGGGGTAAGGCCGTGGCGGGGATCTGTTTGTCAAGTTCTATTTCAATTATATACCATAACCAAAACCTTGTCAAGCACCATAACAGATAATTTTTTTATTATACCTATAATATATATAGAGATATACAATAAGGTATATGATAAACACACTGTGAAATATATGAATGATAGGGGAATAGGACATAAAGAGGTTATAATGTCAAGCTGTGGATATCTTTTTGGCTAGGTTGAGCGGAGGGGCTTGACAAAACACACAAAATGTGTCTATGACCCCCCCCTGCTCACGCCCCCCTGTATTGTAAAAAATAAAAAAAAAGAATATATATATCATATACCCCTTAGGAGAGTAGTATGATATTGTGCGACATTGATTCTCCACTGGAACACATTGCACCCCTCGGTGTCAATTGCCCAGTGTTTGTCAAGCTCGTGGCTAGTTTCTTGGCTTAATTAAGCCATAAAGGGCAGACCTGCATTATAACACATTGGCCTATTAGAAAAGACACATCATAATCATCAATGTTTATAGGGTATTTGTGAGTACGTCGCACACTAAAATAGTGTGCGACGTTGGGTATACCCCCCGCCCCCACCCCAACACATATACCCCGCCCTAATTTTTTCTATAAGCATGCTTGTGATTTTAAAACGCGTGCTAGGTTTCAAAATTTTGCTATACTGACGTTGTTATGACCCAGACCAATGAAATCACCAATCTGATCCTCCAGGACCTGTTTAGACGTCAGATTTTTGCGTGGAGGAACTCTGTGGGCACAGGCTCTGGTATTTACACCGACAAGGATGGAAACACAAAAACACGCTGGTTTCAAATGGGAAAGTCTGGATCGTCAGATATTATTGCGGTCCTTCCACCTAACGGCCAATTCCTAGCCATAGAAATCAAAACAGGCCGCGACCGTATGCGCCTGGAGCAGCTCGGATTTAAAGCCAATCTCGAGAAAATGGGTGGTATTTACTGGGTTATTAAGGATTTTGAGGATTATCAAGGTAAAATTAACACTTTATCCCCACAATAGCTTGACCTATTCTTTCTAATATGCGATTATATATTTGAAGTGGTGCGGTAGGGGCTTGTACTGATAACAAGCCCCTTGCCATAATAACTTGTGGGGATTTGATCAAATCCATAAGTTATTGAAATGAAAACACACAACTTATTAAGCGCTTTTTTAAAGATTTGCGCGATTTATGCGTGCGAATACTCCGAACGGCATATTTAGTGTCGTCTTTTTTTAATTGGTTTTTTAGATATTACTCACACTGGAATTTTAAGGTACTGCGCTTTATTTTTAAAGCGAGAGGCACGGAGGGTGACGACCCAAAACGCCGTGCCTTAAGATCCCATTTTAAAAAATATATGTTTTTAAAAATACATGAATAAATTTTTAGCAAAAGATTTTAACACCCGCCAGGAATTTGAACAGAAAATTTCTTCCATGATGGGTCTGACCGCCGATGAAAAGCCCGACTATCTGATTTCAGGCACTCGGATTGAACTTAAAAAACTTTATCTTTCCCAAGGTAAAATTTTTTGGGGAATCAAGTGCGAGGAAACTAATTTTGTAGAACCTCCCAAGGTTGAAAAAATTAATCGCGGTAAATTTGTTAAACCAAAGTTAGAAAATATAAACATTAAAGACTCAATAGAATTATGAATCAGCCCACGCCAGTTCTTTTTGACAACGAAGCTAGGAAGAAAATTTTAAAAGGTATTAACGTAGTTTATGAAGCAGTAAGACGGACCATGGGTCCTCAGGGAGCGAATGCTTTAATTTATGGACTCTACAGCCGGCCATATAGATTAACCAATGATGGTTATACTATTGCTGACATTATCGAGTTAAAAGATCCGCATGAGAAGTTAGCTGCTTCGGCTATTCAGGACGCGGCTAAACGCACGAATTTATTAGCCGGTGACGGCACGACGGCCACGACCGTTATCGCTGGGAAACTTCTGAACACTATTTTGCCGGAGATTTCGCGGATGGCCGAGACGAAAGATTTTGAGGGAGCGTTTAATAAGCTTGCCAAGGTTAAGAAAGTTGGAGTAATGGACATAAAGAAAGCGCTGTTTCAGACGCGCGACTTGGCGCTTGAAAAATTGAAAGCGGCTAGTTCTCCAGTGAAAGATTTGGAGACTTTGATAAAGATTGCCACTGTCTCGGTCGAACACGAAGTGTTTGGCCGCACCATAGCGGAGATGGCGTGGAAGATTGGTAAAGACGGCTATATTGATATTGTGGAAGGGATTGGAGGCAAGATTGAGACTGAGGTTATTGAAGGTTGTCGTTTCCCGGCGAAGATCCCGGCGAAGGTATTCGTAAATAAGCCGGAGCGGTATGAGATGGAGGTTTCAGATACTCCGGTACTGTTGACGAATTATGTGTTTGACGACTTGGCGATGCTGACTTGCTTCGGCTCCGGCGGAAGATTGGACGCGCTGTCTCGGGTGGTGATTTTTGCCCCGGAGTTTAAGACTTCGACGATGCAGCAGATGGCGGCCACGAATCGGAAGCACGGGGCGCTGACTTTCGCTCCAGTGAAGGTTCCGTCGCTTAAGACTTATCAGTTTGAGGATATAGAGATTTACACCGGCGCGCGGTTTATCAATAAGGACCGGGGAGATAAGTTGTCGGGTATAAAAAATGAGGACTTGGGGTTTTTAGCGAAGTTGACGGTGAAGGACGCGGATGTGAGGGAGGATTGCATAGCCATTGGCGGCAAGGGCGCGCGGTCTCCGTTGGAAGGATCGATTGAGTCTCCGGTGCAGAATCGGATTCGTGTATTGACTGAGCAGATTGAGGCGACGCGTGAGGAGTCGCATAAGAATGTCTTGCGCAGGAGAATTGCAGGCTTAGCCTCGGCGGTAGGGAAGATAGCGGTATCCTGCGACAGCGAGGCGGAGACGTACTACTGGAAGAAAAAGATTGAGGATGGCGCGTACGCGTGCAAGGCGGCGATGGAGGAAGGGTTTGTGAAGGGCGGCGGGTTGGCGCTGAAAGAAATCGCGGATGAGTTGCCGGACTCGGACTATTTGAAATCGGCTCTGATGGCCTGCTACGACCAGATTCAGGAGAATGCGGAAGGGCTTGAGATAGGTCCGGAGATTATCGACCCGACGAAGGCGATTCGTTGTGCGGTGGAGCACGCGGTTTCGGTGGCGGCGAATTTAGCGACGGTTAGAGTAATAATTCCGGAAGAGAGAGAAAAAAGTCCGTACGAAGGATACGCGGAGATTGCCGCGGCGATTCGCTGGTATAATTTGCTCTGGGCGAAGGAGCGCGGGATTAAACTTGAGAATGAGGAAGAGATAGCGAAGGATACTATGGAGCGCCACGATATGATATTAAGGGATGTGGTGGATTAATATGGAAAATCCAAGCGATCTTGAAAAAGAAGTTGAAAAATTGAATAGCGATTTTCAGATGTTCCAAAAAATTCTTCAAGATGCTTTGGAAAATTTGGGAGATAGAATTTCAGAATTAGAGAAGGAATATGGACGAACCAAATAGTTTACCGACAGTTTATGAAGCCGAAGAAGCGGCTTTGGATAAATTTGGACCGGATGACCGTAGTGAGTTATCGGTAGAAGTTAGAAAAAATCTTTCGGAGATTTTACAGGCCATGATTGAGTCGGCTAAAGGGATTTGGGTAAGAGAGTTGGTGAAGAATAAAGAAGGTCTTGAACTTGAAAAACCCGTGTATCAGAGACTTCCGAATATGGACATAGCCCAGTATTTATTGAATCAGTTGATGGGTAAGCCCCGGGAAACTAATGTTGATTTGCAGTTGAAGCAGAATATTATAGTGCAGAACGAGATTAAAATTAGTAGGATGGATACTCCACGAGATGTCGATTAAAATCGGAGACAAAGTAAAATATTCAGTTAATAATTCCTCTGGAAAGAATGGAGTTTATATTGAAGTTGTCGGAATAATCATTGAACTTCCACCGAAATTGGGAGTTAAAATTATTTCGCGTTATGAAAAACAGGATTCAAGAAACATAATTATTGATCCGAAAACTGGAGAATTTGGTAAGTTAATAGAACGTACTGAAGCTAAAAATGAAATTGAGGAATTAGATAGCGGATGGAGTTATGCCAATTAAAGTATCGCAGTCGGTTAATTCAATTTTCACCCCGCTCTGGGAAAAGAAAGCCCGTTATTATATCCTGATCGGCGGACGTGGAGCGGGACGCTCGACTGCCGGATCGCAGTTCCTTTTATCGCGACTTTTAGACAAGATGTTTTTCCGGGCGGCTATCATGCGCGAAATTCATTCCGACATTCGGAGTACGGTTTGGCAGGAGTTTATGGACCGGGTGGATGAACAGGACCTGCGCGAAGTGTTGGACATAGGCGAGTCAATGATGACAGCCGAGTATGGGGTGAATTCCATTCGCGCGCACGGGTTTCGTCAGTCATCGAATGCTCACTCGGCGAAATTGAAGTCGTTGGCGAACTACAATACGGTTCTGATCGAAGAGGCGAAGGAAGTCGGGGAAAGAGGGTTTATGGTTTTGGATGACACTCTGCGTACGGTGAAAGGTGATATTAAATTAATATTACTTACCAACCCACCTGATAAGAATCACTGGATGATTAAACGTTGGTTTGATTGTTTGGATAGCGGTGTGCCGGGGTTTTACAAGCTGAAGTTGAAAGACGGAATGGATGATACGGTTTTTATCGGTGGGACATTCCTGGATAATCAGATGAATTTGGATAATCATACTCTGAGGCACTATGCGGAGCATAAGCTTCATTCTCCGGCGTATTACTGGCAGGAAATCGCGGGACTGGTGCCGGAAGTAGTGAGAGGGAAGATTTATTCTGGCTGGCAACAGATTGATGAGATTCCGAAAGAAGCGCGTTTAATGGGATTTGGCTTGGACTTTGGCTGGTTTCCCGACCCGGCTGCGGTAGTGGCTGTCTGGTATTTAAATGGCGGTTATATTTTGGATGAAGTGGCTTATGGGACTTCGTTGACGAACACATATCTGGCCGCGGAGATAAAAAAATATGGAGATGCTCCGGTGATCGCGGATTCAGCTGAACCGAAGAGTATTGAAGAAATGAAGAGTTATAAGGTTAAGATTGAAGGCGCTGAAAAAGAAAAAGGATCGGTGGAATTTGGAATTAAGCTTGTATCTGAAAAGAAAATTTCGGTAACGAAGCGAAGTCTGAATGTCTGGGCTGATTATGAAGTTTATGCCTGGGATGAGGATAAAGATGGCAATCCGAAAGGTTTCCCGGCCCATCGAGGTTCTGATAGCATGGACGCGGCGCGTTATTTCTTTGCCGGTAAAGCGACGATGCAAAAATTCGGTGTTCACTTTTCCGCTCCCGGTTGGAAAAGTTATGGCCAGGCAAGCGGTCGCGGAGTTTCGGTGAATCTTCCCGGATATTCTATAGCCAAGCCCGGAGCGCCTGGACCGGTGAATTTACCTCCGCAGATAGCTAAAAATGTAATATGGCCTAAAGGATTTTAATATGTATACAGAGTACATAGATAAAAGAACTCATAATATCTCAGACTATCAGCCGAGTTCGGAGGTGATGGAATTAACGAAAACTTTTCGCGATGCCTTTGGAAAAGGCTATGAGATTTTAAATCGCACTTGGCCGGAACTGAATAATTATTCTTTTATCGAGCGGGAAAATAAAGACCAGCGGACATTTAACGCTTTTGTCGATGAATCGATTGAAGATCCGAACGAGGCTTGGAAATGGAAAGGCACGCGCAGTCTGGCGCGCGATAAAGCGATTGATATGCACGCGCATATGACGAGCGTGTTAGCGGTGCCAATGGCTTTTGCTCAGAATGAAGCCCAAGAGGAAGACCGGCAGTATTCCAATTACATGCGCGATGTTTTGGAATGGATGGCGGTGAACAGTGAATATCGGGAGAATTATGTAAAGATTATGTTAGGGGTTTTATATTCTCCGATAAAATGGCTGGGCGCGGAATGGGTGGAAGCATATACCAAAATTAAGGAAAGAGACGACGACGGTACTTTGACAACGAAGGAAGTTTTGGATGAGGAGCTTTCTGGTTTCCGCGCGCCGGTATATTCCGTTGATCAAGTTTTGTTTACCAATGTTTATGAGCAGAATGTGCAGCGGCAATATATTATCATCAAACGGCAGTACAAGCCTTATGCCGACGTGGAGAGGAGATGGAGTTGGCACGATAATTTTATTTACGTCAAGCCCGGGATTAGGACAGTTTGTTCATCGGATGATAATTTGTTTTACGATATAAAAGATGACGCGCACGATGGTTTAGTGGAAGAAGCTACGGGTTATTGCCGGCAGACTGATACGGAAGTGACTTTTTTAAACGGCATTTATATGGGTGATCCGAAAGCCGATGCCAATGCCATGAGTCACCGGGATAATTTTAATCTGCCGAAAGTTCCCTTGACATCATTTGGTTATCGTTTACTGAATGAACATTTTTTTGGATATAAGTCGCTTACAAACGAGACTGGTTGGGATGATTCTTTACTGAATGCGATGTATGAGAATGTGATGAATCGGGAATTTTTGGATGTGAATATGCCGATGGCGCTTTATGGGGTGGAAGATTTTTCCTCAGCCGTGGTTTACCCGGGCGCGACAGTGGCCTTTGAAAATCCGGATGCCAAGGCCGAGCCGCTTTTGCCGCGTAATACCGCCGGTTGGCAAGCGATGGATAAGATTGAGGATTCTATAAAAGGCAAAAGTATTTCCGATACCATGAGCGGAAATTTGCCGCAAGCAACACAGAAAGCTTATTCGGTGGCGCGGGCTGAACAGAATGCTAAGACAATTTTGAGAGGCGCGTTACGTTCGATTTCAATTTCCGTGATGAAGTATGGGGATTTGATGAAGGACATCGCGGTTCAGCATTTGACGGTCGCGCAGTGGGACGAAATTATAGGAGCTGAAAAATATCGAACTCTAATTTTAAAGGATCAACTGGTCGACGGCAAGCAAATATCAAAGCGGTTAGTGTTTGACGACGCGTTGATTGGCAAGAGGATGAGTGAAAAGGACAAGGAAAAAGCGCAGTTAAAGATGCTTACGGATGTCGGTTGGCCGAAGCATAAGGAGCATGTTTATAAGATTAATCCGCATGTATTCTCTAAGTTAAAATATTTGATTCGGATTGAACCGGATGAGATGTTGGAGAAGAACCAAGCCTTTGAAAAAGCGATTAATGAGAGGATGTACGCTCTGCTACGGCAGGATCCGTTGGTTTCCGGCGAGGCATTGGTCAGAAAATTATTAAATTCTAATTATCGCGGAGAAGCGGATGAGTTAATGGCGAGAGACCAGAAATTGCCGATACAGCAGGGGATGTCGAATGTTACGGTTCAGCAGAATACGAAGGCTTTAAATCCTGAATTAATGTAGTAAAATAATTAATTAAAAATTTATGCCAAAGGAAAAAGTGGAAGTCAAAACCGTTCCTGATGACCAGGGACGCAGAATCCAAGCCAGACAACTGGGCAAGTTTACGTTGCTAAACGACGAAAAACTTGGCCGGGTAATGGATTGGATTGAAGGAGTTGTTGTTCCTCCAAACGATGAAGGAAAGGGAATTTTGAAGGCGGCTTTGGAGTTGGGTAAAGAGGGAGCCGTTCTGGCGCTTTATGATCGCTTAGGTGGCGCCGTAAAATTAGGCGAGCGTATTTTAAGAACGGGAGCGTTCTATGATTTTGCCACTAAAACTCCGCTTGCGAAACCGAATATCAGTGAAGAGGATTATGGCGACGAACAGGTTTTAGTGCGCAAGAAAGTAAAGAGAGGTGTTAAAGCTGAAAGCGTAGGCGAACGCATGAAGCGTTTTGAGTCTAAGGCAAAAGCATCCGGCGTATGAGTTCCCCCATAACTCCCAATGATGTTTTAGTCTATAACAAGGCCAAAAAGGTTTGGCTTATAGGCGAGCGTGAATTATCAAAGGGAGAAATGGATAATCTTAGAGCCGATGCGACAATGATAGCCAATTCCAAACTTTGGAAGTTGGTTATCCTGCAAAGCAAATATTACGCGCAGGTGCGCGCGATAGACGATGAAGATAATCGGGGTGCGAGAGAATATCACAAAGCGGTGCGGACGATTGAAGACTTTATTCATAATTTATTGAAATAACTCTACTTGGGAGTATATCCAAGATGGTTTTTAACCTTAATTATAGGCTGCCGACTTGCCTTTAAAAGTTGAGGCTAATATGGCTGAAGAAGAAAAAGTGGAGACTGAAACCACTGAAAAAAAGACAGATGCTCAAACTGAGGAATCTGAAGAGAAATCTAAAGAAACCGAAGAAGAGGAAGGAGCTAAATCCGAAGATGGGTCTGAGGACAAATCTAAGGAAAAAGAACCTTCACAAAATACAGAATATTGGAAGAAGATCGCGCAGGAGAATCAGGAAGCTAAAGATAAAGCTGAAAAAGCTTTAGCTGCCAAACGCTTCAAAAAATCTGAAGCTAAGCGTAAAGGCGAGGCCGAGGAGGAAATTGAAGCGGATGAGGAAGAAGAATCCGAAGAGGATAAACCGATAACCAGAGCCGATTTGGAAACCATGCTTGCTAAAGAGCGGGCATCGGTTGAAAAACGGGTTCTGGCCGGCGAAACTTTGCGGGTTGCTCGCTCCCTTGCCGAGTCTGATGAGGAAGCGAGCGCGATTGTGGCTATTTATAACAATCGTATCTTTCCTGAAAATCTTTCGCATGAACAGAAAGTCACCGAGGCTTTCTATATTGCTCACGGTCCGAGATTGACCGGCAAGATTCTTGAGTTAAGGCGTTCCTTAAACAGCAAGGCTACCAAAAAATCTTCCGGTTCCGAAAACGCGCATCAAGACGCTCCCAAAGCCGGAGAGCCGAAAATCTCTCCCCAGGATAAAGCCGAGTATGATCGAGTTGGCTTTAAATGGACAGGCAAAGTTTGGGAGAAAAAAACTTCCGATGGCAGGGTCTTGATTAAAGATCCTAAAACTGGCAAAGTTTCTCGATTGAAAAAATAACGTCTCCGGGGAGCAGAATTGACTTGCATCCCCAGGGTTGCTAGTCACAACCAGTAAGAGACAAAACTTTACTCAGCGATGAGTAGAGAATCTTAAAAATGGCGAAATTTGATCTAGAAGTACGCGGCATTAATGCAGGCGTGAGTCGCTTCCGCGTAGCGGCATCAGCTACCCGTTCTTATGCGGGCGAGCCGGTAATGACCACTCCGACTTATACCACAGGTACGACAAATTCCAACACTGTAATTCGTGTCTCGGATAATAAACCGACGGTGGGCACAGACGATTTCGTCGGTGTTCTAGCCAAGGATTTTGAGGTAACTTCGGCAGCGGTAGTGACCGCGCATTATACCCGGGTTATCTGTCCGATTCCTTATTGCACTCGCATTCGAGGTCAAGCTGAAACTTCTGCAAACATTGATACCCAATCTGAATTAACTGGGGTACTGTTTGACTTGACACGGTTCGATAATTCTACTACTACCGTTTACAACATCCAAGCCGGAGGTGAAGCGGATAGTGGTGGATTGCAAATTATGGATGGCAGTACGACTAAATATTGGTTGGAATGCGTAGTTGACGCGCGCGCGATGCGTACTGATGTAACCGCATAGACTTAGAAAATTAACTGAAAGGATAAAAATGACTCCAACGGGCGGACATACGACAAGTCTTTCTCCAGATGCCTGCCAGACCGCGATTGACGGCGTGGCATTTGAAGAGTACGACCAAGCCGGCCAGCCTGCGGAGTTGGAACCGACCAATACGATTTTCTTCAAGCAAGAGGATTTTACCTCCAATGCTCATATTTGGGATGAATACTCCGGTATTCCGAACATTGAAGAGCATGCCGAACAGGAAGTCGTAAAGACGGTGGATGTGTATCTGGGTAACCAGAAAACACAGAAAGTTAAGTTCTTCAAAAACGATTACCCGGTTTCTTACGAAGCGTTTAAAACCGATAAAGGATATATCCGTGATCGGATTGGACGCGACGTAGCGATAGCGGTCAAACGAAAGCAGAAATATCTGTCTATCATTGACTGCTATGGTGATGCTTTTGACGGAACTAACTTTACAACTCCGGACGGCCAAGCTTTGGCATCGAGTTCTCACTCCACTTTACGTGGACAGACAGTAGACAACTTAGAGACTGGAGCAATGGATCCAGATAACGCGGATACTCTAGCGCGTTCCCTTGAATCACAAATCGGCCAGCATGGCGATTGGGGCGGAAACGTGCTGGGAGGCGTGCTTGTTCCGCGCAATATCTACAAGCACACCAAAGAAGTGTTCAATTCGACTCTTATCGCTGATAGCGCTGAGAATAATTTGAACATCTTCGACACTGATTATGGCCAAGTGGCTATAAAGCAAAGTCCTTTATTGAGCTCAACTTTCAACGCGGGTTCTAACGCTAATACCGGTTATCACTTCGTGGCGCAAAATCACCACATCGTGAGACGGCAATTAGTCGGCATGAACATGACGATGATCGAACCTCAATACACGGCAACCGACTCTTATGTCGAAAGAGTGCGGTTTGCGGAAGTCTCATATCCCGAAACTCATTTCGGTTACGCGGCTTCGTCAGGCACGACCTAAATTGTTTATTAACCAACCAACAAGCATGAAAAGAAAATTTCTTGCGCCGTCGCTGATTCTTTTGGCGATAGCTTTGGTGCTGGTTGGTAAACAATCAGTATCAAAAGGACAATCGGATAACCCCGTGTCCGTTAACAATTACGCTGAAAATGGCATTGTTATAAACAGCGGGGGAAACTTAGGCTCAAGCGATGAAAACTTGGGCAACAGCCGTTTTCCAAACGGATTAGAGACTCCGGTTTTAAATGTAACTGGCACTTCTACTCTTCAGGAAATTACGTTGGGAAGCAGATTTACCGATACCGCTTCTTTTGCGGCGGCGGCTACCACTACTCCGGGTGGTCTTGTATCATTGCAAAATACCGGTTTACCAAAGATTTGCACTAATCTTGAATTAGAATTGATTGGTGTTGAAAATTCAATGGTATTCCAAGTTTCTACCTCTACTTCGGCATCGGCGTTCGTGAATAATATGGCGGGCGGCGGCTTGATTGCTTCAACTACCGTGCCAACAGCTACCGCTGAAATCATATTAGACATCGCTGATGACGGTAATAATGTAGGTGCTTGGCTTTGGGACGCGGGTCAATATATTTTGGGCGCGGTTGATGCGGGGAATCGCAACAACGCTTCTACCACCGATTACGACAGCGTCTCCGGTAATCTCTACGTTACTTGCCATTCAAGGTAGTCCTTTCCCTTTGCCCTTGATTATCTCAAGGGCAGGGATGAGAGAATTAACTAAAAAGAAAAAACATTATGCAATTTTTAGACAAGCATTTTGGCAAACTGTTTTTGATTGCCGTCTTGGTCGTGGCGACAATCGTAACCGTAAAATGGTTTGCGCCGGCTAAAGATCAACTGGGTCGAAGCAATTTTAGCAGTTATGATACATTAGCTGGTTCTGAAGCTAATTTTGTATCATTGCCAAGATCGGCTTCGTTTTCTAATTCCACGACTACTGACGCGACTAATACTTTTGCCGCTGGAGCACAAGTTGGCTTTTTAGATGGTGGAAATACTATTACCCAATATTTCAATACTGATGGATATGATTGGGTGCATTTGGGTATAGCCGCAAAAGCTGGCACGGCCACATCTACGCTATACGCGCGTCTGCAACTTTATGATGGTACAGATTGGGCCGACGTTCACGCGTCAACGACTCCCGGGGTAGTTATGATAAACAATACTAGCACATTGCCTTTAATTTTAGAGCCAACTGGATTTCAATGGGATCCTGGCACAGCGTCAACAACATTGTGGCGGTTTCCATTTTATGTTTACGGTTCAAAACAAGCGCGGTTGATAATGTATGCAGACGATTTATTGTCTGATTCGGCGGATGGCGTTCAGGTTTGGGCAAAAGTGATAAAGATTGACCCGTTCCAGCGATAGATAATTAAATAAAATATCGTGACAATCCAAGATGTAAAAACACATCTTACCGGAATTTTGCATGGTGGAACACTTTCCAAAGTGCGGAATTTTGAATATGCCTTAGAGCGCGCGGCGGCGAATGTCTTGGCCCATATTAAACCGGTAGATTCGGAACGGGAGAATGCTTTGACTTCTCTGATTTACGATGATGTTTACAATTATCCTCTGCCCGCTGATTTTGGCTGGATTATAGATTTGAGGCCACAAGTAAGACAAAGTTATGACGTGGGCGCGCGCAGGTACGCGGAAACGTTTGACGTGAAAAAGGCTTTGGCGAATAGGCAAATATCCATTGAAGGCAGTGAAGGCACGAAGTTTATTCGGATTAACTGGCGGACAAACGCACCGATTGTGATTGACGGATGCAATTCTTTAACGGCTAACGGCGCTTGGGCGGCTGTAGGGACGGCTTCTGGATTGCGGTTACAGACTTTATATAAAATTTCCGGCAACGCCTCGATAGAGTTTGATTTAGCCGCGACCGGCGACGGCGTAAGTTTTATAAAAACCACGCCGATTGATTTGACCGACGAGGACGAGGCGGCGGATGAGTTTTGGTGGGTGAGGATTCCGACCGCGGCCGCATTGGCGCTTTTTAATTCCGCGACCGGCAGATGGGGCAATGACTTGACGGCGAATTACTGGCAATCAGCCGCGCAGACGACACAAGCCGACGGTTCGGCTTTTAAAGTAGGTTGGAATTTAATTAAGTTTCCATGGAGTTCCGCGACAGAAACGGGAACGGTCGCGCCGGCCACGATTGACGCTTTCCGTATAGTATTTAGTATAGATGCGGCAATAGCGAATATGCAGGTTGATTCCGCCGTGTTCGCGGTTGGCGCCAATTTCGATTTAAAATATTACTCGGCCTACGCCTTTAAAAATTCCGCCGGCACTTATTTAATTCGTTCGACCTCTGATGATGATGAGGTGGTATTTTCCGGTACGGCGCTGGAATGTTTCTTGCAGGAAGCGAAAATCCAGTGCGCGCAACAGATGGAAGGCGAGGATTCTGCCTTTGACATTACGGCGGCTAATCAAGAATTATGGGGTAAATCTGGTTCTCCTGATCCGATGGGAAGAATCGGATTATATGCGAAATATAGGGTGGAATTTCCAAGTCAGACGAAGAGAGCGACGCGAAGTTGGTCAAGTCCAAAATCAGCTAATTTTCGATATCGATAAATGAAGAATAAAAAAAGGTTTATCGTTCGCAAATATATAATGGCTAAGACAGCAAAAGAGGCTTTAGAAAAGGAACGAAAAGTTCAGGCCGATGATGTTTGGGTCGATGAAAAATTTATGGATGATAATAAAGATGCAATCGGATTTAATTATAAAGAATGAAAAATCTTTCCCTCATAGATGAAATTTTAGGTTACGCCACCACGCCTTCTAAAACCAACATTGACCCGCGTTATTTAACGGCGGGGTCAAAGAATATGTTAATTGACCGGCAAAGAAAAGCGGTAATTCGGCGGGGAATCAAACGATTGGGCGCGGGTTCGGTTTCAGAAAAACCTATTAGAAGTCAGGTCTCTTGGCTTTCATCCACTGGCCAGAAATGGATGATAAGAAGTTACGATGACGAATTAGAGGTTTATATTGGAACTTTGGACGGTACGGAAATTAACGCTTGGAAGCGTGTAGCGGCAAGCTGGAGCACGACGGAGATTCTGCGGTTTGCGAATTGGTGGAAAGATTCGGAATCTTTGGATGTTCTTTTATTCATTCAAGGAGATGATAATCATTACGAGTGGAACGGCGCGGTGGCGGTGGTAGCTTCGGTGGCTGGTGGAAATACCATTACTAAAGCAGGCACGACGACTTGGGGGCAGAACAGGTTTTATGCCGTTGCGAATAAAACGCTTGTTAATACCCGGAATGGCAACGAGCATACCTATACCGGTGGAGAAGGCACAACGACTTTGACCGGCGTGAATAATACGACTGATATTTTAGCGGGTGATGTATTGGTGCAGAAAGTGGTTACTCATACCAACGAGCCGGCTTCGGGACGCAATAACCATACTATCGGAGTTTTTGAAAATCAGGTGTTATTCGGATCGGAAGATGACAACGAAGTTTATATGACTAAAAATACCGATGATGACGATACGGCTTTTTCCGCGCCCCGGGTTGCCGGCGAAGGCGGATTATTCACGCTTGACGGGCCATCGAGGGGATTTGGAAAAGTTGGACGGACGCTGGTATTGTTTGCCGGAGAAGACTCAGTTTTTCGAGTGTTATTTAAAGAGATTACGGTTAGCACAACTTTGGCGGAGATTTTAGACGTTAAAAGAATGTTGACCGGACCAAGGCAAGGCAGTTTTTCCGCTGATACGATTTTACAGTTGACGAATACGATTGTTTATCTTTCCAATGAACCGGCGTTGCGTTCTTTTCAAGACCCGGAAGACATCGGGGCAAAACCGCAGACGCTTTCTAATCCAATAAAACCTGATTTTGAAGCGGAAGATTGGACCGCTGCCCATATCTTTTGGCACGAAAACGCTGTATATTTGACCGCGCCTGTCAATTCCCGATTATATATTTTGGAATTTGTGGAAGACGCGGACGGCAAGTTGCGCAGATTTTGGCAAGCTCCGCAGATTTTACCCGTGCGTTCATTGGCAGAATTAGACGGCAAACTTTATGCCGGTTCAAACGTAGTGGCCGAGACTTATGAATTATTTGTCGCGGATACTTATTCGGATATGATCGTTAATGGCGAATATGGCAATCCGGCTGATAAAATTCCGATTTCGGCAATGGCGGCCTTTCCTTACAATACTTACGGCAAACGAGCATTGCTGAAAATTTTTGATGAATATTACACGGAAGGAGAGATTCGGCAAAATACCAAATTGAAATTGACTTTGTATTATGATTTCGGCGGCAAGACCTTATTTCTGGAACGGGAAATTAACGGGGCTGATCCTGACATTTTAGAGGAAACTTTAATTAACGCTTCGTTGGGACAGCAATCTTTGGGACAATCTCCCTTGGGTGGATTATTAAACGCTCCCGAAGATGCTTCCGGGTTTGTTATTCGGTTGGAGTATGCTCGGGAAGATTTTAAGAAATTACAGCCGATTTATTCGACAGAGAGCTTGGACGCTTACTGGGCAATTTTAAGCCACGGACCTGCGGTAGAACTTTCAAGACGTAGAGATATTTTAGTTAAAAAATAATTAAAATTTTTATGAAAAAATTAATCCTATTTATCGGCCTGCTCGCGGTAGTTGTGTTTTTGGGAGTTTATCAACAGCGTTCTTCTCCTGTTGAAACGGAAACTATTCAAGTTTTATCGGCAACCAAACCAGCCGGCCTTTTTACTTATCGTTTGTCTGGCGCGGGAATTTCGTCGTCGGCTTCTTCTTTTACCTTAAATTCTCTGACCCTACCGCAAAATGATTATCCAATACAAGACGCTGATGTATCCGATACTTTTTTTATAACCATTGAACCGGGAAGCACGGATAGGCAAGAATTTGTTTCTTGCACGACTATCGGCTCTAATACTGGCGGGACTGTTACGATTTCTGGTTGCACGCGCGGGCTTTCACCGATTACTCCTTATACCGCTTCTTCCACCTTGCAGTTTGCCCATTCCGGCGCCAGCGCGGTGATTTTCTCCGACGCGCCCGGGCTTTTTAATGAGTTCGCGGCCAAAGGTAATTCTGAAACAATAACCGGAGCTTGGAATTTTGCCACCGCTCCGACTTCTTCCGATGAATGTTCAACTAGCACTGAATACTGCACCAGAGGATATGTTGATTTGCAAGTGGCAGCGGGATTTTCCGCTTCCAATGTGGCCGCTAATTCCGGTTTGATTACTTTGGGAACCGCTCCGGAAACTCTTTCGATTTTGCTTTCCACCGCGAATTCAGCCGTGCTTTCCGGTCTTGCGACTTCTAGTAATAGACTCATCGTTAATACTGGATATGGTTTGACTGTGGCTTCCGATAATAAATTGGAAGTAGCCACTTCTACCGCGAATTTTACTTGGGCGGGGAATACCATATTTACTGGCAATTTCAATGTTTCTACCAAAGTAGCTACTTCCACACTGGCCTTATGGGTAGGTTCTGGCGGCACGGCGGACAATATTGACCTAACGGGTGGAGATATTTATGTGCAAGACGATGTTGAAGTTGATGGTTCAATTTCGTTAGGCGGAGTTTTAATGCAAAGTTGGCCAGACTATCTTGGAACTTCAACCGCTTCCACCACAGTGTCTGGAATTAACGCGACTTCCACCGTGCTTTCGCAAGCTGTCAGCACTACCAGTCTTGGACGACACGGCATACTTAAATTCTTTGCTCATTTTTATTATACGGATTTTGATTCCGACGCGGCTTTCGCGGATCTTCAACTTGGAACTAGTGTTTTCTATACTCACAATTTCGCAAACAACGAAAGTGAGGAAGTATGGTTAGAAGGCACGATATTCAATCTTGAAGGCCCGCAACAGAGAATTTTTATGTATGAAACTAGATGTATTCCAACCTGCACTGAAACTCTTTTTAGAAAAGACGTTAATGTAACCTTAACCGGAGCCGGTTCAACCTTCACGATTGATATTGATCCAAACGCTACCGCAAACATTCTTAAATTTTCCGGTTATACTGAATTGTTATATAAGGATTAACTTTAAAAATTTATGCCGCAAGATGAATTAACTCCAGAACAGCAAGCATTATCAGATAATGCAAACATTCCGGCAGGACAGCCCGGGAGTCCTTGGAGTTTGCCACCCGGAGGTGATGTCACTACTCTCAGCAGCGAAGGCGCCGTGGATACGGTAAACGGAGCGAATGAAACATTAGAAGGACTTAGTCCAACTACAGCATACGCTGTAACTCCAGGGGGGATTCAAAGTAATAAAACGGGAAAATTTTATAATACTCCGGAAGAGATGTATGCGGCTGAGAGTGAATCATCCGAAAATACCGACGAAGAAGGTCTTGCCGATATTTTCGCGGGAGACGAGGAAACAACGGCTGCGGGAAATGCTGTCGAGGGAGCGCAAGCCGAAGCTGATACCCTGCAGGCTGATTTAGGCACCCTTCTTTCCGAGATTGATTCCTTTAAAATTACTGACCAGCAACTGAATGAGCAAATTTCAGCGATTTCTTCCCGCTGGAACGCGCGGATTACAGAAATGCGGGATATTAACCAGCGCCGGGAAAAGGCCTTTGAGACTTTGGGTTTCCGCACGGGCGCGCAGTTTTCAGGCGGTGTGCGCGGTGGTGTCTTTGGCGGAGTAATCGCGGAAGAAGAAAGGCAGGGAGTTACGCGGATAGGTTCTTTAGAGGCAGAGAAGCAAGCCGAGATAAGTGCTGCCCGTTCTGCGCAAAGAGAAGCCAACTGGTCAATATACGTCCAGAAAGTCAACAATGCCCAAGATGCCTATGATAAACAATTGGAAGAAGTGAAAAAGTTGAATGATATTTATATTGCACGGCAGAAGGAAGTAGAGGCTGAACGCAAGGCTATTGAGAAAGTAACACGGCAATCATCAATAGATTCTGCGGTGGCGGGATTGTGGAATCAAGGGATTACCGATCCAGCAATGATTTTGGATTATCTGAATTATTCCGAAAATGGAGAGATGGTAGGCGACATTAGTATTGCCGAAATTAAAGACGCTGTTGAACTCTTCGATAAGATGAAGCCGGAAGAATTTGACCCACTTGAAGGAGTGAGTACAGATGTAAAATCTTTTGCGGCAATGTTCCCGGATTTGGAAATTGGAACTCCTGAATTTCAGCAGACGTATTTGCGGTGGAAGGCACAAGAGGCGGCGGCGGGAAGGGCGCCGAAAGAACCAACGTCCAAGGATAAAAATTCTTTATTACTTTCCCAAATTGCGGAGGTGCTTGATCCGGAAGTCAACCCACAAATATTCGGAGGAGATGGTTTTATTTTCGATACTGATTACAATCGACTAGCGAATGAATTTATCCGTCAAGGCGGGAATATTGCGGATTTTAATGAATCCTTTGCCCGTTATCTTTCTCCTGTGAATAGAACGAAGTGGCTAGACAAAGCGACAGGTTTTAAAGCCATGGAAAGCGATAGTGGTAGTAGTGATTATTCATTCTTGTTGATGAAAAGGTAATACAAATGGCTAATGTTTTCGCACAAAAATTTAATTTGAAAACGCGATCTGATTTTGAAAAATCAAAATCAGATGTGAGTGTTGTTGAACCGTCTCCTTCTTTAAGAGTAGTTCCTACCCCAGAAACTCCACAGGTTTCGGTTAAGCCAAGTGTCACTCCGAATGTCAAACTTAATGTTGGTACTGCTCAAGACAACAGGACAATAAATCCGTTTCAGAAACAGATTGATTTTTCAATGAAAGAATCTCAAGAATTGCAACCGTTAAATCTGGCAAAAAAAACTTCAACTCCTGCGAAAGTTCAGCCATCAGTATTGGAATTGCCAACCATACTTGCCAAAGAAGGCGCTCAAGGAGCAGCGCGCAGTTATGGTAGTGCGATTCTCACTGCGGCAAATTTTTTAAAGAAGACTACTGGAGAGAAACCTGTCACCAAGATTGAAACCAAGGATAACCCGGTTCTGAAAGCCATTTTTGGCGAAGCGGGCATTAAACCTCTTGGTGAACGGATCAAACAGAATACTTCGAAATACGGCGTTGCTGCTGCTCCTTTGATTGCTTTATCTACGATTCTTGATTTTACAGGTTTCGGCGGAGAAAAAAATGCGATAAAAGCCCTAACGCGCGCTACGAAATCGGAAGAGGTGATAAAAATTCTGAAAGGCATGAAAATTAACGATGATTTGATAAAGGCGACGGCGGAAGGATTTGCTGCAACAAAGACGGAAGCTGAAACCGCTAAGGCTTTGGAGAATTTGGTTAAGGTTCAGGACTTAGTGCAGTCGTCTGCAAAATTAAATGTCATGCAGTCGGGAGCAAAACAGATAGACAATCTGACTAAGGACGAAATGATTAAAGTCATTGATTACATCCGCTCACCGAAAAAAACCTTTAACCAAAAAATTGAAGAGGATGCCGCTGCTCTGATGGAAAAATACGGCATCCAATCCAAAAAATTGGATGAGAAAGTGGCTCAAAAATTTCAAGACCTAGTGGAAGGAACCAAGACTAGGGATATTTCTGGGCGAGTGCCGATTGAACAGGGAATCAGGGAACGTGGTTTTGTGACTTCGGTTAAAGAGTCTCCGGCTATTGTTCCTGAAGTGAAAAAGAGTGTTTCTGGAAAATACGTTAAAATAACGAATGAGGAAACTTTGGCAACGGCAAAAAAACTAGCCGATACGGATGAATCTGCCGCTCTCTTGAAAATCTCTGATGGGAAATTGGATGCCGATTATACCGCGACTGGAATAGCTTTAATGGACAAATATCAAAGCGCTGGAGATTTTGGTAAAGCGGCGGACGTGGCCAATCAGGTAGCAGCGAAGTTGACCGAAGGCGGACAATTCGTTCAAGCCGCTAGAATGCTAGATCGATTGTCTCCCGAAGGTTGGCTGACTTATGCCGCGCGACGAATGCAGAAAGCTGGACAGGAATTGTCTCCAGAACTTGCCAAGAAAATTACCGATTTGACCACTGAATTGAAAGCAATTCCGGAAGATTTGCCGTATAACCGATTTTTGAAAATACAGGAAATCGCTGGAGTGATAGCACAACAAGTTCCGCGATCGAGATTTGAAAAAGGTAAGGACATATTTTTTGAACTTTGGACTTTGCCTAAATCCATTGCCGCTTCTGGTGACTTTTCCGCGGCCATGAGACAGGGGATATTTCCTGCCAGCACCTTTCCAAAACAATGGGGACAGGCTTTTAAAGCCCAATTCAAAGCCGCGGCATCTGAAAAAGGTTATGCTTCTTTGATGAACGACATAATGAATAGTCGCTATTTCCAAGATGCGGTTGATGCCGGAATTTCTTTCAGCGATGTGAATTTGAAAATGACGGGTAGGGAAGAACGGTTTATGTCTTCTTGGGCAGAAAAAATCTGGGGAGTAAAAAGTATCGTTCGGCCTTCTAACCGGGCTTACACCGGATTTCTGAATAAGATGCGTATGGATATGTTCGCTAGTTTTATGGATGATGCTAAACGGATTGGGGTGAAAGTTGACGATAAATGGCTTTCGGATACGGCAAAATTCATAAACGATGCGACTGGACGCGGGGATTTCGTTGGTGCACGAGGGTCACTAAATAAAATTTTAAACGGCCTGATGTTTTCTCCGCGATTGATGTATTCCCGTCTTCGCTTGCTTGCCGCACCTGCCACGTATATGAATGCCGCGCCGCAAGTGCGCCAGCAGGTTATTAAATCTTGGCTGTCCTTTGGAGCGTCAACTGCCGGGGTTTTAACGCTTGCTGACATGATTCCGGGCGTGGATGTCGGTTTGGATCCTCGTTCTGCCGACTTCGCAAAAATAAAAATCGGCGATACCCGTTTCGATATTGCCGGTGGTTTTCAGCAGTATATTCGTATCGCTTCTCAATTAGCGACTGGAAAGTATGTTTCTACTACGACTGGTAGGGTGGTTACTCTAGGTGAAGGATATAATCCGATTTCAAGATTGGATGTCCTTACGCGCGGGGCTGAAAGCAAATTATCTCCCTTTGCTTCTCTAATTGATTTGATAATGCGCGGGCAGAACGCTGAAGGTGAAAAGCCGAATATTCCGATAGAACTTGGTAAGCGTTTTGTTCCGATGTTTTTAAACGACTTATGGGAAGTCTATAAAAACGACCCAGCATTACTCCCTGGTGGATTTTTAGGAATGTTCGGAGTCGGCGTACAGTCTTATCCGATGTCAAAGCCTATTGTGAAAATGAAGGAAATTCAGGCTATGCCGGAAGAACAGCGAGTGGAAGCATTTAAAAAATTGGAAAAGGAAGATCCTATAATGGCTGGGAAAGTGAAAGACGCGTGGGTTCAATCGACATTCAACGAGTTTGACTGGAGCTTAACTTATATGAAAGTAGATGATGGGGAACGGGCAAAGTTTTTAGTGGAACATTTGAACCGTTTAGAACCAACGTAACGAGTTGAACTTTATCAGGACTTGAGGAATAAAAAACTCATCAGCGATAAAGTCGATGAGCAGATTAAATTTCTGTTTAGAAATCAGTAATTTCGCAAGAACTGACGATATATCCATACTTTTCGTCCACTTCAGTGCAGGATAAAAAGCGGTCGGTAAATAGCATAAAACAGACCCAGATCAGGAATACCAGATAAAGAAAGCCGAAAAATTGTCCAATCATTTTTAATCTCATGTTATTTCCTTAGTTATTAACCATTATAAAACGTCCGAAAATTTGCTTTCTTCCTTTCATCCAAGGCACATGACCTTTCTGAAATTGTCCACTATTAGGCTTCACCCCATCATATTTTCTATGACACGATCTACATAACATCCAATAATTTTCCCTTTTATGTTTATATTCAGCATTTTCTAATTTAGCCCATTCAAATATTTTACTCCTACCTCTACAATTTACATTTTCACATTGATTCGCATTACCATAATGTTGTACAAGCCAATGATGGAATGCAGAATACCCAGCTTTTTTTCCTTTCCAACTTGGATTTTTATCACCTTTTCTTGCATAGAAAATGGATTTACATTTATTAGAACAAAATCTACCTATTTTGCTTGGATATGTTTCAAACTTATGCGTACATTGCAAACATTGTTTAGTAATCATACATTTCAAAACCCCGCTTCAAGAATGGTTCAAGCATTCTCTCCACGGGGCTATAGACATTATATCAGTTAATGGTTGCTTGAACCAACCTTAAATAGTATAGCATATTCATAAATTCTGTCAAATCACATGTTATCACCGTTACAAAAAGCAAAACTTCTAAAACAAGCTCCGAATTCTCTGGGCGCTTTTATGCTGCTTAACAAGTTTGAACAGGAGCATAAGAAACAGATGGAACTTATGATGGCGGAATTTACCAAAAAATCCGCGGAGTTTGTCAAAGAAATTGAAACGGCGAGAAATGAGATTTTAAAGACTTTTGATCATATTTATAAAGTTAAGGTTGGACCGCAAGGTAATAAAGGCGCTGATTCCAGTGTTCCAGGCCCCATTGGTCCAACCGGCCCACAGGGTCCTAAAGGCGAGAGTATCATTGGTCCGCGCGGTTTAACCGGTTTACAGGGTCCGCAGGGTCCTAAAGGCGAGAGTATTATTGGTCTTCCAGGTCTTCCAGGTCTTCCCGGTAAAGATGGATCTCCCGATACACCCGAGCAGATTTTAGCAAAGCTTGAGAAAGTTAAGCTACCGATGGATATTGTGGATGGTTTGCGATCAGCTTTACATGCTTTAAGCCGAAACATTGCCGAATTAAAAGGTCGGAAATTGCAAGGCGGAGGAGGCGGTGGGGGAATGGGAAATTGGATTACTGATAATTTTTCTGGCGATGGCGTAACCGTAGGTTTCACGCTTACCTCGCGAGTAGCTTCGTCTGGTACGGCGATTATAGTTTTGATTCAAGGCCAAGTCCAAGAACAAACGACGCATTATTCCGTAAGTGGAAATACTTTAACCTTTACCACTGCCCCGCTTAGCGGCGCGGCAATTCACGCTTGGTATTCACGAAAATGATTAAGACACTAAAAATTATTTCAATTATCCTTGCCGTAATCGTGATTATAGTGTTTTTGACTTTAGCCGAGAAAGAACCCGCGCAAGTTCCTGTACAGCAAAACTTAGGCGCTGATCCGCGCGTCTTTCTTTCCACCCAAGTCGGGACAAGCGCGGCCAATGGCGATGTATTGCAGACTAATGGCACAAATTCGACGTGGGTAACCCCGGCTTCGTTGGGTATTAGCGGAAGTGGAACAGGCTCAAATTGGCTTTTCGGTCTTGATCAAACCTTCGTCTACCCCTCTACCAGCGTTGGAATTATAGTCCAAGCTTCTTCTACGATTGCCAACCTTGTCGTCTCGGATTCTCTTTATGGTGCGGCTGTTACTTCAACCTTTAACAATCTTTTAAACGCCACCACCACCCTTGACCTCACCACCCTAGAGGTAACAAACATCAATCATTACTGGGGAAGCGACTGCGGGGCTGGAAATTACATCTACGGCATAAACGCCGACGGTTCGCTTGATTGTAGAGCTGACCAGACCGCTGGGGCCGGACTTGGTTCGAACTTCCTCTTTGGGGCCGACCAGACTTTTATCTATCCCTCGACTACGGTGGGCTTAATAGTTTCCGCTT
>ERZ1292629.633-Hain-H43-01um-R1-633-length-38876-cov-15_pt2 | contig 33021 bp, 57 predicted proteins | sample MGYA00564399_ERZ1292629 | MGnify/ENA primary metagenome ERZ1292629 (study PRJEB36523, sample SAMEA6512636) | groundwater metagenome | collected 2019-01-08 | study: AquaDiva: Metagenomics assemblies of 32 groundwater samples
TTTCATAATCATGATATAAACGTATCATAATCAACAACTCAAGGAGGAGTTTATGGAAAATAGATGGTGGCATCTCGTCACAATTTCAATTGTAATAATTTGTACTTTATTTTTACATTCTCACCTAAAATGTATTAGAGAAGACATAAACAGGATGGATCCTGTAGAAAAACGGTTAAAATCTTACTTAAAAGATAATGAACATAATACAAAAAGAATAGAAAATAACCTTAGGCAAGTAGTAGAATCTTGCGGAAAAGATTACAAATATTATTAGGAGAATAAAATGGATATAATTCATTTTTTAGAAAATTTAAATTGGCAAGGAATTATCGCGATGTTTTCTATCGTATGGTATTTCACCCACGACATAAAAGTTGCAATGCAACATCAATCTGAAAAAATGGATAAATTATCGGATAGAATGGATAAGCAATCTGCAAGAACTGATCAGCTTTATCAAATGTTTGTGGATTTGTTAAAGGAGAAAAAATGAAAGATAAAATGTATGTTTTGCGTCTTTCAAAAGAACTTCATAAAAAATTAAAAACTTTATGTGTTGAAAAAGGAATAAGTATGCAGAAGTTTTTAGAAGAGTTGATAATGAAAAATGTTTGAAAAATCGACCTAGTCTGTATCTAGGTCGACCAAGGGGCCATGAAAAAAAAACATCTGATAAATATCAGGATTATAGATTTTCTTAAAGACTTTTATTTTCAAGAAGAATAAATTGAGAGAAAAAGTTATTTGAAACTTGGTAATATGAGGCTTTCATGAGGTCATCACTTAAGTTTCAGATAACTTTCCTCTCGTAAATTTAAGAGCTACCCACCCTATGTAGGTAGCCCACGCAAGCTAAAGAACGTCCGAAAAGTATCAAATATTTTATTTTCTATCAATAGACTTTACAAAAAAGTTTAAATCTGCAAAATGTACAGCACGAATATTTTTTTAAATAGCGGAAACATCAAAATCGGTGTTTTCGTTTTTTATCGACTAGGTTATTAATGTACGAAATTCAATTAGATTTTTTTAAAACTCAAGAGCAATGCGAAATAGATTTTTTATATTACAAAAAGAGCAACCAAGAAAAAGAAATTTTGCCGGGAATTCCAAATTCAGAAAAAAAAACACCAGCAAACTTGATTGGTCAAAGATTTTTTAGATTAGTTGTTTTTGAAAAAATAATAAAGAATAAGAAGGTTAGATGGAAATTAAAATGTGATTGTGGTGGAGAAACCGAAGCTGACACTCAAACATTAAGAAGAGGGTATTGTAAATCTTGCGGATGTTATCAGATTGAAAAATCAAAACAAATGAATACTTCTCATGGAAAAAAAGGAACCAGGGTTTATAATATTTGGAATTCCATGAAAATGAGATGCATTAATAAAAACCAAAAAGATTATAATAGATACGGTGGAATTGGCATAAAAATTTGTGATGAGTGGATGTCTTTTGAAAATTTTTATAAAGACATGGGGGATCCAGAAAAAGGAATGTCTTTAGAAAGAATAGATAATAATAAAGGATATTCGAAAGAAAATTGCAAATGGGCTACATATAAAGAACAAGGTCATAACAAAAAAACTACTATAAGAATATTTTTTAATGGGGTTGAAAGAAATCTTTACGGATTATGGAATGAATATTCAAGACCTTTAGGATTACATTACAGTACAATTCAAAGAAGAATAAAAAAGGGAATGTGCATAGAGGATGCTTTGATAAAACCTTCAGAAAGGAGACATATATGCCATTATTAACATGGGATCAACTTATTGCTGTTGTTGAAAAACAAAGATGTTTTAGATGTGATAAGAAAGCTACTTATTTTCCGATTGATAAAGGGATTGCTTATTGTGATGATCATTATCCATTGAAGCATCAAGAGAATTGCGATGGTAATTGCTCTCACAAGACCTTATAAAATCTTGAATATCTGACTTTCTTGATTGCATAGCTTTTTCATAATCGCTTTCTGCCTCTTTCTCAAAGAAATATGAACTAGATTTTTCTTCGGAAATTAGAGGTAAGGGAGTAAATCTATTCAATGACTGCATACTCACTCAAATCTAAAGTTCTATATTCATGTGTATAAGCATAGATGATTCTGTCAAATACTTTTTTAGCAGTTTTTTTACTTTTAAATTCAATATACCAATCATCTTTTCTTAACTTATATTCAAAATTACAACAAAAACGAATACAATCAGAATCTATTAAAAAAATTGCTACATTGTCCAAGTTTATAACTTCTTCATCAAATATTATCAGCATTTTTCCTCTAAGTCATCAAAATCAAAATCGTGACCATCAACTGTAATTTTTGATGGATAAGACAATTTGCAAAATTTTGATTCTTCGTTTAGTTCATCTATAGATTTTTTAATTTTTTTATATGCATTGACAGCAATGTATCTTCTAGTTTCAATGTATCCAATTTGGCTCATTTTTCCTCTATTGGTAATTCAGGATAAAGATTCGTTATTTCAATCTCAACCGCATACTCTTTAGGCAATCCCTGCTTCTGATCATATTCGATCTTGAACCCTTTATCGTCTGATCTACCTGGTGCTAACCCTGGTACTATTAAGTCACAAATCTGATCGGTTACGGATTTCATGCTAATAGGCAATCCATCATGATAATCTAACTTACATGGGGCTATTCTCGTCAACTTGATTCTGCATGGAATTCTAAAATCGTCTAATTTCGAATTTAAATAGGCTTTAACGACCATTCTTTGCATTCGTCGTCTCTTTGCCTTCTTTGTCCAATGTTCGCAGCTGTTGGACTCGTTAATCGTTTTTAACGGTATCTTGACAAAAAAACTCATTGGCTTTGCATAATTCCTTTGTTCTAAGATAAATAGATTTAGATGTCGAAAATACAACATTCTCTATTTGGTGATCGTTTAAATTTTTCAAATGCATAGCAGATGCTAATATCATAGCGTGCAACTCTATAATAAATAAAAATATATCAGATGTGTTAAGATTTTTATCATCAAAATATTTTCCTAAAATACAACTTATTTCTGTTAAGCATTGATCTTTCATCTCTTCTTCCATTTTCCCTCAATATTCAGACCATTTTGCCGACGTCGGCAAAATGGTTTTGATTAGGCTCTATCTTGTATTTTTTAAGAGCTTCTGCAAGATATTCTTTAAATCCAGATTTAGAATATTCTAAGATAAAAGGAATTGTATTTCCACCAAAACAGATTTCAACATACTTATTTAGGACTTCAAATTGACAACCTTTAGGTACGATTGCTGCTTTTTTTATATTTTCTGCTATTTGCTTATTTTTAATAGCATCTTCTTCTTTTGAAACTGGTATATCCGGCTTCTTTTCACATGCCCATTTAATAGTTTGGATCAATGAAGTTCTAATTTTAGTGTTGGGATTGGTTGCGTAATCAAGCGCGTGTCTAACCGTTGTCTCATCATAGTTTTTAGATAACCAAGCTTTTTCGTACTCTTCGATTTCTATTTTTTCTAGGCAATCAAAAAAAACAGCAACATGTTGTTGTTCTTCTTTATTTAGTATAGATACTTTATTAGTAGTGGGTACTTCAACGGGTACCCGTTCAACCGCTACCCGTTCAGAGGGTTGCGGTAAACATTTTTTGAATTCCATGATTATATACTCTGTTCTTTCAAATAATCCGTTGTCTTTCTTTGGTTGACGTCTTTCGCAATATCCATTTTCGATTAGTTCATTTAAAAGAGAAAGTATTGCTTTTTCTCCCCCCCCTTTTTCATCATAAATTTTGGAAAGATGAACAACTGAAACGTTCCAATCGTCTGGTCGACTCATTAAATAAGCCCATAATCCTTTTGCTGCCCACGACAACTTTCCATCTTCAAGGGCTTTTTTATTTAAAATTACGTAAGGATTGTTTTTATTATGTTCAATTCTGACTATGCTCACGATGTGATTTCTCCTATATTTTTTATTTTATTTCAGGAGAAATCAAAAAATGTGCCACCAGATACTTGACTAAATATACAGAACTTTGATAGGTTTTAAGTGTTGTTGTGTTCTTTGTTCTGTATATTTAGTTTGTTCATCCTTTAGTATCTGGTGGCACAAACTTTAATTACTCCTGATTTATTTATTTAAATCGAAAACCCCAGCTAAAACTGGGGTTTTTTTTTGTCATTAATGGATTTCTCGAAACGCACAGAATTCATGGGTAGTATAACCATGTTCTGTTTCATATTCTCGATATCCAGCAGGTTTAATTGCTAAAGTTTCTTGGCAAAATTCTGTTGTAACAATAAAGTTTTTACTTTCCAAGAAATTTATAATAGTATTTCCTAGTCCTTTCTTTCCTATCTCAGAAAAAATAGGGTTTTTTTGAGCATATTCCTCACAAACTCCAAGATAAATATCTAGAGGCAGGTTGCCATATTTCTCCAATGTAGAAATGCATTTTTTGCAATGTACAAATTCCTGTATCATAAAAACACTCCTTATTTTAAATGTTATTTATATTAAAGGAGGATTTTATGAGAGAAGTTTTTCGGGAAATTTTTCGAGATCGTTGGACTCGTTCGGTTTTTCTTGTTGCTGCTTTTCTCTATTTTTCGATTGTATTTTTTTCTTTATATCTTCAGTAATCCAATCTTGAAGTTTAACTTTACCTTCTGTTATTTGTTCAATTTTATAGGCATAAATTACGGTTGGTATATGTTTCTCGTGAATCCATGTTGAAAGAGTTGGAGCACTTACGCCTACACGTTTAGCAAAGAAATTAATTCTAATACCATATTCTTGCAAGTAATTTTTTAGCTTCATAAATTTTTTATCCTATTTCTATAATTTTACTTGATTTAAAAATACGAAGTTTCGTATGATCTCATTAAGATTATGGCATGAAAAACAAAGTAAATCAAGGAGAAAAAAAATGACAGGATTTTTAACACCAAGAGAAATGTTCCAAGAATATATGGACAGAGAGGCTAGAGACAGATTTAACCTAGAAAAAATTATGATGGAATATGCAGCTAAAGCTGAAAGAAAAATAGGTGAATATGCAGATTGTATTGCAGAATCATATCTTTGTGGATATGAAAGAGGAATTAGAATTTTTAAAGAATTAGAGTTAGGTCCATTACACGCCTATGCGGTTTTGGATGATGAAGAAAAATTCGAAGAAGAAATTGAAGAAGAAAAAATAAAACTAAAACAAACATATTGGGATGATTATGAAGATTAAGACAGCAACATTAAAACTTAAAGAACTAAAACAAGGATGGGGACAAATTGTCACCAACCTAGTAAAACAAGGAAAAAAATAATGACAGCATTAGCAAAAATAGAAAAGTTCACACCAACGGCTCATCATTTTGATGAGAAACAAATTGAATTGATTAAGAATAGTATTTGTAAAGGAGCAAGCAATGAAGAGCTTCAATTCTTTATCTATGCTTGCCAAAGAACCAGATTAGATCCCTTTGCAAGACAAATTTATTCTGTCCCAAGAGGCGGTCAAAGAACAATCCAAACCTCAGTTGATGGATTTAGATTGATTGCTGATAGAACAGGAAAATATGCTCCTGGCAAAGAACCAACATTTGAATATGACAAAAATGGGAATTTGATTTCGGCAACTTCCTATGTCATGAAACAAACTAGAGATGGAACTTGGCATCAAGTTTCAGCAAACGCATGCTATAGCGAATATAATGCAGGAAGTCCACTTTGGAAGAAAATGCCAAGAGCAATGCTTTCTAAGTGTGCAGAATGTTTAGCTTTACGTAAAGCTTTTCCTGCGGAGATGAGTGGATTGTATGGTGAAGAAGAAATGGAACAGGCTGACAAGATTGAAAACAGTCATATAAAGCCTGTTTACATTGAGAGAAATGAAACTATTTCTACTGATCAAGCTATTGAATTGAATCAATTATTGCAAGGATGCTCCCCGGCTGCTCAATCTGGTTTTATGTCAGTTATTAAGAAAAACTTTAAAGCTGATTTGATCGATGACATTCCATTAGATCAGTATGAAAAACAGAAGGAAGTTCTTTTAATGAGATATAAATCTTATCAAGAAGAGTTAGTTAAGAAAGAAATGGAAGATGTAAAACCAGAAGTTGAGGTTGTAGATGAAACCTAAAATAATCGATGTAGAACAAGGGAGCCCTGAGTGGCTGTCTTTAAGAAAAAACAAAGTAACGGCAACAGATACGGCTAAGATTATGGGTACTAATCCATGGTGTTCATCTTATGGATTATGGGAGGAAAAACTTGGGTTTAGAGAAACTCAAGTTTTAAATGATAAAATGAAAGAAGGGTCATTTCTAGAAAGAAAAGCGCGTATTTTTTTTAATGAAGAATGTTTTACAGATTTTAGACCCATTGTTTTAGAAAGTGCAGAAAATCCATGGCAAATAGCCTCTTTAGATGGAATGAATTCAGATAATGAGATTCTTGAAATCAAATGTGGTGAAGCTTCTCACGAGATGGCAAAAAGAAAGGAAGTTCCTCCTTATTATTTTGCTCAACTACAAAAGCAAATGTGGGTAGCTGAAGTAGATTACGCGATTTATATGTCATATCGATCAGACAATGACTGGTTACGTTTAATAATAGAGCGAGACGATAAATTTATTAAAGATATGAATGAGAAAGAGAAGATATTTTATGACTGTCTCATGAATCTTACTCCTCCCGAATTGACAGATAAAGACTATGTAATTAGAGAAGATATAGCATGGAATATAGCGGTAGATTGCTATAAAAAAGCAAAAGAAGAAAGAGAGTTTAAAGAAAAAATGGAGAATGAATTTAAAAACGATCTTATCAGACTTTCAGAAGGTAAATCCACAAAAGGATTTGGAATAACCGTTTCTAAAGTAATACGAAAAGGAAATATTGACTACAACTCCATTGCTGAATTAAAATCTATAGACTTAGAAAAGTATAGGAAAGAACCAACCACATATATGAGTATTAGAAATGGATGATTTATGTTACATCTGTAATGAGCCATTGCATGATTTTATGACTACACCTATTTTAGAGCTTCCTGATGGAAGTTGTAAACAATGTTGTGAAATATGTGCTAACAAAAACTTTCCTAACTGGGATGAAGATGATAATTGATTGCATATCCCACGTCAACGAACGGTATCAACCAGTTAATAAGCCTATTAGAGTGATTTTATAAAGATGGAAAAAAGAAAACCTAAAAAAACAGATCAGCAACAAATTGAAAAAGCTTTTAATCTATTAAAAAATTGCATGGTCGATAATCCTGAAATTGAATCCACTCTATGGGCTGGAGCTTTTTGGAGTATTTTAGTAGATGGGTATAGCGCTTCAGGAATGAGTTATGATCAATTCTGTATGGAATGGGATAAAATAAAACACCATTATCAAGATTGTTTTGATAGATGATTAAAGAACGATATCAACCGATAAATAAGCTTATCAGGGTGATTTTATGAGCTAGTAAGAATTACTTACTAGTTGTCATCCTCAAAAACCTGTTTAGCAAACATAAATCCAGATCTCTTTTCATCTTCCCACGATAATATATCATGAATATAGTCTGATTCTTCTTTAGTCATTTCAGGAAATTTATCTAAAAAAAAATCTATCCATTCCGTCAAAGATCTAATTACTTTTTTTTAGACATCTTCATTTTCATATCACATTTTTCTAATTTCTTGTCGTTTTTTTTGTCTGTTTTTAAAAGACTGTCCATGCTTTTATCCATAGACTTTTTTGCTGTTTTAATTCTTTTGTCCATTATTTTTTGCCTTTTTTAACTGTCTTTTCTAGTTTCTTATCATCTTTGATCTGTTCTTTAAATTCTTTCGTATCTTCTTTAAGATGCTTTAGTACTTTTTTCTTAAGCTTTTCTCTCATTTTTTACCTTTTTTCTTTACTTTAGCAACACTTAGAGCTATTGCTACTGCCTGTTTATGGGGATGATTTTTTTCTTCCTCTTTAATGTTGTGACCAATATTCTTTTTACCTTTTTTTAATGGCATAATTCACCTTGACTCACAATGGGTTTTGAGCTATGTTTACATATATAAGTTTACATTATATATTTTTTGAATAACAAGGAAGAAAAAAAAGATGAGTGACGAAATTAAAATATCAGAAAAATCCTGGACATCACACGCTGAATTTGTGGTATTATTAATAACTTTAATTGGTGGATTTTATATTTGGATTCAAGGACTTCAAACAAATAATATGCAAGTAGTATACGTTCCAACAGAAGCAAATTTACCCATTTTAGAAGCTACGAGGTTAAAGTGAAATATATAATTAGTTTAATAATGTGTTGCTTGTTTTTTCCTGTTTTTTCTACTATTGATGAGGAAAAACTTGTTAATTTCATCCATGAATCCATTGATATTGCAAGTTATGAATATCAACACACAGACAAACCAGAAATAATGCAACATTGTTTTGGATACATGGAAGCAATGAACCAAATATTACATTTAATCAATAAAAATAATATCGATGAAAAAATTCCCTCAAATAATTAGAAATGAAAAGAAAAAGTTGGGTTTAAAAACTATTCAACTTCTCTCTGTTTTCTGCTTCTATAATCTGGTTGAGAAAATATAATTTCTGCTAAAGCATCTGGATTAGTTGGAACAACTTCTAAACGTTTTTGAAGTTTAGGCATCCATTCTTCTTTCAATTTTTCAAAACATCTTTCATATTTATGAGTTAAAATGTAATGAAGACGTCTTTTCATATCTTCATCGAAAATATTTTCATTAATATCGTTTTTAATTACCCTTTTCTGTGTTTCAGAAAGGCTAAATAATTCTTTATCATCTACTGAAATTTTCATTTGTTTTTCTCCTTAACAAACTAGATATCCATAACAAAAAGTTGTTGGGTTAGCGGCTCCTATAACATCTATAACATCTCCAGCTTCACCAGATGCACTCATAGTAAAAGTTGCTGTATCCGCTGCATCCATATCTGCAAAAACAACAGAACTTGGTTTCCATCCAGAACCACTTGACTGAACGTTTAAGGGGTTTTGAGTCATGGCAGAATAACTCCTATTAGAAGTTACAATATTTATGTTTCCATTAGTTGATGCAACTATGCCACTAATTCTCCAAGTAACCGATAATAAATATCTTCCAGTTACTGGAGCTGTAAATGTACCTGAAGTTGCAAAATCACTGTTTTGATCAAATATTTCTGTTAATGCAGTCGTCGTTCCCAAAGTAAATGAAGTTCCTGTTCCTGTGACATTACTTACAGTAGTGTCCAAATATGCTGAAAATGCTGGCTGTAATGGATAATTAATTTCTCCACTTGTAGCTATACTCATAACATTATTTGTTCCCAATGCTGTTCCTTGAGAAATAACAAAAGGATCTGCTGTTGGGGATGTAACACTATTATCCGATCCGGCAATCCAATTTGTTGTTGTTGTACTCCACAAGGTTGTTGGGTCAGCAGCAGTAGACCCGGCAACTGAAACAGCCATTTGAGCACTTGAAGTCGCTGTATTTGAAGAATTTTTGACAGTTAAAACATTCGCTAAACCAGAATTTGACGATCCATAGGTTCCACTAGGCCCTACATTTAAAACAGTTTGAGTGGTTGTGTTAATAGTCGATGAAGTGTTTGAAAATGCTAAACCAGCGTATTGTAAAGTACCGGCTCCTGTAATAGCATTTGTATTAGTACTATCAATAGTAGAAGAAGTACATGATAAAGTTGCTCCGGCTCCTATAGAAAGAGCGCTACTACTCCCGGCTTCTATGTAAGAATTAAATATTTGGTTGTTTCCTGTTCCATTTAGAATCAATGGATAAGTAAAGAATTGGGAGTTTACTCCTGTAAAAGATGAAGTACTACTGGTTGTTATTGCATTAGAAAAAAATAAATTATAAAAATTTAATCCACCAGAGCCACTGCTTGTTGCGGCTGTTGTTGAAGCACCATTATTTTCAAATGTACCACCAAAAAACTTTAAAGCTCCAGCGCCACTGTGTGTAAAATAAGCTATTCCAATTGTATCAATATCTCCCTTGCAATCATAAAGTTGAATTTTAGAACTACCAGATGATGAAGTGAATTGTATTGCATTATTATTGTTTGCATTAACGAAACAACCCTTAAGGTTTACCAACGTTGCTGATGCACCTGTTACTGAAAGACAAAAATCACTGTTTGTTTGAAGTTTAACTCCGGAAATACTGCAATTTCCTGCAAATGTTGCTGTGCATTTTCCAACAATAGTTACATTAGCAGAATTTGCTCCTGCTGCGTAAGCATCACATTGGAAAGCACAAAGATTAATGCCTGCTGCAAGCGTCAAGTTTTCTGTATAAGTTCCTGGTTGAATAAACACAGTTTGAGGAGCACCTAATGCAACGGCTGCGGTTATTGCTGCTGCAATTGTTGAATAATTAGCTCCATGAGTTAAGTCTGTATTACTGACAATAAATCTCGGGGCGTGTAAATCAGTCATGGAGCCTGTAAATGAAACGAATCCATTAGCATCTACTGCGAATGAAGCGCTATCAAAATTGCTAAGACCGATTTTTGTCGAATCTGTCGCAGCTATTGCTTGAGAAATCTGAACTTCTATAGCCATTGTATTTGCGCCAGTACCATCTGATCTTACAGGGTTTGTACCGGCTGCAACGACTGCACCATTAATTGTAACTAAACCAGCTCCATCCGGTACAATAGGATTAGTGCCTGTTTGTGTTCCAATTGAGTCAATTGTCATTCCTCCACCAGAAGCAGCAATTGTAATAGAACCTGCACTAGGTGTTATAGTTATTCCAGATCCTGCAACAAGTGTTCCTTTTCTAACATGAGGTGCAACCGTAGATCCTATCCACAACTCCCCATCTGTTGTCATTTTTCCGCCACGTTCAGTACCATCAAAACTCATGTTGTCTGTAAACGTGACTGTTTCATCACCACGTATTGAATTATTACCAGCGATATAAATACTTTCAGTTACCTATTGTAACCGCTCCTAACTTATGATTTTTCACAAAATTATTTTCGTAAATTTTTTTCACGAGATCCATAAATTCGCAGACCTTCATATTATGCTTTGCTATATTACATCTCGTACAACAAGGTACGCAATTTTCAATCTCATAACCTTTGTCGTTATCAACTCGATCAATCCCATTATAGTGAAAATTCTGATGCCCATTAGATCTATAATATGTTGCACAATCCTTTTTCACTGGTTCTACTCCACAATAATGACAACTAGATTTAATTATAGATTTAAATTCTTCAAAATCCATCTTCAACCCAAATTTTTTATAACGATTTAAAACTCTTTTTATATAAGCAGGTTCATAATCATAATTTTCGAATTTTCTACGTTTTCCTTCTTTATATCTTTCGCATTGCTCTGGTGTTCTTTTTGTTCCCTTCGAAGCTAATCCTAATTTCTTAGCGTGTTCTTTTCTTTTAATATTCCAAGCATCTACAATTTCTTTAGGCTTTCTGTAATATTTTTTTCTGCATTCTCTGCATTCTTTTCGCCTACCATCTTTTTCATATTTTGCTCGATTGAAACAAGCATATTCTTTTATTTGTTTACATTGTGGACATTTTTTTTCCATATATTATCCTTCTTTTTACTAAGGATTATATACCAATCTATGCTTATCCCACAAATCTATATTCAAGTAAACAGTTCCAATTAAGTTGCAGTCCAATCACTCCTTGAACTTGAACCAAGACATTATTTCCACTTGCACTTAAAAAAATGTCAGAAGTTGTCAAAGCTGCATCTTGAAATGTATCGTGAAATTCTACAGCAGCAAGTTCTGTGGAAGTAGCCCCATCTGTTCTATATCCACTAGAAAACGAATAAGCTGCGCCTGCTGGAGTAGATGCATTAAAGGCTTGTATATTTCCAGTAATATAAAAAGTTCCGGCTACCGCACCTAAAGGAAAAGTCAATATGGTTGTTATTGTCGCATCAGCGGTAGTTACCGTACCTGTTTGTCTATTTGTCAAAAAATGAGTTACAGTATTACCAGAACCTGTATCTGTTATACCCTCATCAAAATTGCTAGCTGTTTGATCTGTAAGGAAATTGATAATATTAGCAACAGGAACTGCTATTCCATTATCTGTAACAAATGAAGTGGGTACAACAGGTGGTAAAGATCCGGCTGTTACACCTACATAAAATTGACTCATACTTTACCTATATCCCACAATTTGCAAATAATTAGGCTGTTCGGCTGTTTTACCATATAAAATCTGACCCTTTCTCAAATTAAGTGTACCTGTTCCAAATGTGCCACCGTCATAATGATTTGTTTGAAAATCAACTATCAATGTTCCAAGAGGAGGTATAAAATCGTGATCTGTCACACCGTCTAAACTAATATCAATAGAAACAGTCGTTGAACCGTTATAAAGCTTCCAAATCTTCACCGTATCAGAAAAACCAGACCCATTCATGGCCTGGTATGTTCCTGTTAAGGAAGCTGGATTAAAAACCGATTTAGTCACACACTGAACACACGAAAGATCATCTGCCATTTTAATTACCTTTTTTAAGCTGTATAAACATAGTTCCAAGTAGCTCCGTTTGAATAGACAACAGCACCTGAATAAGCAGCGGATAAAACTTTTGTAGCAGCGGCAGCTCCGCCACCTACTAGGTTTGTTCCACCACCACCAATCGTAATATTATTTACCGCGGCGTTTCCTCCAGTATCTCTAATAACAAATGTGCGTCCTGCTAGTGCAGTAGCGGCAGGAAGAGTCACGGTTAATACACCACCGCTCGTATCACAAGAGATAAAATAATCAGTTCCTAACACAGTATAAGGAGTGTCTGCGTTTCCTTTTGAAGTTACAGGAACCACTAACCCAGTTCCTATTCTAAAAGAGCCTGTTCCTGCATCTATTTGAACAGCAGAGGCAGCACCGGAAGCATTAATAACAATTGCATCTGTTGCGTTTTCTGTAGCCGTTATATTTACCGAACCACCAGTGTTGGTAAGATCGAAATCTTGTCCAGCGGCTCCTGTAATTGCAATATCCATACCTGTATTTGTAAACACCATTGAAGTTGCAATGTTTTCACCTGCTGTAAAATTCATTGATCCAGCTGTACAAACTATATCAATATCTTCACCGGCAGCTCCTGCTGCTGTGATATCGATACCTCCAGCTGTTGATACAATTGTTATTGAATCAGCTGTGTTTTCTGTAGCTGAAATATTTACTGATCCGCCAGTATTTACAATATCTATATCTTGAGCGGCAGCTCCAGTAGCTAAAATATCTATTCCCCCAGCCCCAGCACTTAAAACAATGGCATCGGCTGCATCCTCTCCGGCAGTTACATTTACAGACCCGGCACTTGAAATTAAACTAAGATCAAAAGCACCAGTAACAGTGAAATTAGAGGCCGCTGCTGAATCAAGTGATATAGCTCCTGTTGTATCAACAATAAAACCTGCCGTTCCAGAATCTACATCGATACCACCTGCGGCATTAGATGTAGTTAGATTAATTGCATCCGCTGTACCTAATCCGGCAGTGACTGAAATACCACCAGCTGTTGATACAAGACCTATACTTGCTGCGTTTGTTCCTTGAGCACAAGTTACTGTAATTCTTTCTGAAGTGCCTCCGTTTGTTCCAACTGTAATCGCACCGGCGTCATCTTCTGTAGCTGAAATATTTACACTAGATCCGGTTGCCACGATATCTATGTCTTCGCCAGCCGTTGCACCACTAGCTAGAATATCAATACCTCCAGCTGTTGCTTCTATCTTAATTGCATCCGCTGCGCTTTCTGTCGCAGATAAAACAATAGAACCACCTGTATTCGTTATATTAATATCTTCTGTTGCGGCGCCTACTGCATCAATATCAATCCCACCGGCACTTGCTACAATTCTTATTGCATCAACTGCGTTTTGGCTAGAAGCGATGTTAACTTGTAGTGCGCCATCAATATCAACTCCACCAGCAGAGGCAGCTAAATTAATTGCATCGGCACTTGCAAGTGCAGCAGCAAGAGTAATGCCGCCAGCTGTTGAATCAAGGTTAATGCTATCAGCTCCGGTTCCTTGAGCTGCATTAAGTGTAATTCTTCCAGATGCCCCACCATTTTCAGTGATTAGGATTGCACCAGCGTTGTTTTCTGTTGAAGTAATATTTACGCTAGAACCAGTCGCTACAATGTCAATATCCTCACCAGCAGAAGCACCACTAGCTAGAATATCAATACCTCCAAGAGTAGCATTAATTACTATAGCGTCTGCTGCTGATTCAGTAGCAGAAAGAACGATAGACGCCCCTGTATTAGTAATATTAATGTCCTCTCCAGCCGCTCCAACAGCATCTATATCGATACCTCCAGCTGATGCAACAATACGAATTGCATCAACAGCACTTTGAGAGGTTGCTATATTGATCTGTAAAGCAGCATCTACATCTATACCACCAGCTGCTGAAAGCAATGTAATTGCATTTGCTGCTGCTTCTTCACCGTTGATAATTACTCTACCAGCTGCTGAATCAAGAGTTAAATCAATACCTGCACCTGTCGTGCCAAAACTTGAGGCTGTTGCAGATGTCATTGTAATTCCACCTGTAGCCCCTGTAAATGAAACTGTCCCAGTTGCTGTTAGATCAGTAAAGGAAGCGGGACCAGCAGCCGCTAAAACAGCCGCCAAGTTTGAAGGAGTCACAAACAAAGCCAAAGCACCAGTAGATGGAGTTCCTGCAATTGCTTCTGCATCTGTAGCTAATTGACCGATACCAGCTGTTGTGGTTGTCGAAACAGGAGATCCAGCGATAGCTAAATTATCAGCATAAACTTTTGTAGCAACAGGAAAACTATTGTCTGTTAAAGTAACTGTTCCGTATGTGGTTGTAGTAGCTGGTTGAACACCGCCTGTATCCCAATCGCCGGCCCCTGTTGTTTCATAGATTAAATGAGGTGTGACGCTATTATCTAGCCACCTAGTGCCTGGATTAAAGATATCATTTGATGTTGGTGCACGTTGTGCCGTAATAAATTGTGGGTAAACGAAAGCATCTAAGTTGCTTCCATATGAACCATTCTGAAAATTACCTAAAGATGCTGTCATTTTTGACTCCCTGTTTAATATTTTATATTTAAACTATATGGAGCTTTATGACAATTAAAATTTTAATTTTCTATATACTTTCAGGATTTTTTATTTTTTAATGGAAATTTAGTGGAAAATACTCTATGATTTGACGCAAATAGGAAGTGAAAAATGACTGAATTGAACATTTTATTGACCGTAATACTAACTGGTTTTGGATTGATTACTGGTTTGATGCTCACCATGTGGAATTACATGAATAATCGATTTGATAAAATCGATGAAAAATTTATTGCCATGGATGATAAATTTACCGATAGAATTAATGAATTAGATAAAAAATTTACTGATAGATTTGATAAAGTTGATTCCAGATTATCCAATCTTGAAACACGGATAGGAAATATTGAAACAAGAGTATCAAACCTTGAAACAAGAATAACCAGTATTGAATATAAAATAGTTGAAATTGATAAAAAATTAGGTAATCTTGAAACACGGGTCACTGTAATAGAAAGTAAAATAGGTGATATGAACCAGAATATTACTCGATTGATGTGGCAAAATCAATTGCCTCATAAAGAGCTTGAAGAAAAATGAGAACGCCCAAGAAGCTCTACAAAGCCTCTCAGGCGTCTTGTCTCGGTGAGACTAACCTTTAATGCGGGTATAATTTCATCGTAACAAGTCTGTGAATTTTATGTAAATTAAAATTTTAACTTAATCTTTGATATACTTCCAAGCTTTTCTATTTTTTATCCTAGAAACGAAAGTTGTTGTTAGTCCATATTCATTAGCGATATCGGTAACTCTTTCACCGCTTGAATATTTTTTTCTTATTTGTCTAACATCATTTTCAGTTAATTTGTGTGAATAATGAACTTTAATTTTTTTTAATTTATTCTTTTCATTTTTATCTAATAAATATTTCCAACTTCTTGCTTGCTTTATATGATAAATTAATCCAGGAGAAACGTCGTATTCTTTAGATAAATCTGTTCCATATTCTCCATTTATCAATCTTTTTTTTATCTCTTTTACATCATTTTCAGATAATTTATGTTGTCCATTTGTTATCCCTTTACATTGAGTTCCTTTAATTCCTTTATCTCTATTGTTCTGTAAATGATTTCCTATCCATAAATGTTCTGGATTAACACAATTTCTATTGTCACCATTAGGACAATTGTGACACACACACATTCCCTTTGGAATTTTTCCTTTAAATTTTTCATAAGCATATCTATGGGCTAAACAAAGATTTCTTGATCCTAAAATTCCCCTAAATCTTGCATATCCTCCTTTATCACATTTAGACTGCCAGATCCAACAACCATTTTCATTCACAATATATTTAGAATTAAAATCATTTAATATTTTTTCTTCATTTCTTGCATTTTTTCTCATAAAAACTCCTTTTTGGAATCCTATGATAGCATACTTAATCTTTATTTACTATGCGATTCTAGTATACGGATAATTTCCTTGTTTTATAAGTGCATTCATACTAGCTCCTAAGCTTGGTGCCAATCCTTTTTTCCATTCGTGCCATGCATTTTTACCAGATGTTTTAGGAGCTACGGCACCTCTCCTTAATAATTTAAATAAATTCTCTGGCACATTTGAATATTGATAAACTGGTCCATTTTCCTGCGGATAGTCTCCTTGAAACTTAACAAGAAGATTTCCACTTTCTGGATCATAATTAAAACCATTTATTTGAGCAGATGGGTGACCTGCTGGCTGAATTTGTGGAGTTATAATATTAGGTTGCATTTCATCTAAAGGATCTTCTTCAAATTGCTCTTTTCTCAATTCCTGAATTCTTTTAGCCACATGTCCAAGCACTTCCATAACCATTTGTTTCAAATCGTCATTCATATTTCCGCGCTTTACAACCATGGCTAAAATATCTCTTAATGCATTTTTAAGTTCTTGAATTCGTTGTTCGTTCATAGTTACATCTGTAGTACTTTTTGAATTGCTTGAAGCAATGCTTGATCATCCTGATTCGCTGATTGATTTTGTTGCATTTCATTTTGTTGTTGTGAGTTATCTTTATTTTGCGTCTGTCCTTCTCCATAAACTGTTTTTAATAAAGCTGAAAATGGAGATTTATGATCTTTAGTCAATTTACCGATTGCATTTTTAAACTTTCCATTAAGTTCGGCTAAAGCACCTGCCTCTATAGGAGATCTCCCTTTTTCGATTTCAGAGGAGATAAATTGATGAAGTTCAGGAGAATATTGCTCAATGACATTGCCTGATTGTTGGGTATTTTGTTGAGATTGATTGACTTGATCACCAATAAAATCTTTAACCTCATTAAAATGGTATCCAGAATCTACCGCATCTTTAACAAATTTTCCAAATTTATGACTTATTTTTGATAAACCTTTTATTGCTAAATCTTCAGGAATATATTGACTAAGAAATGGAGCTGCTCTTGCTAATATTGGAGCAAAAGAAGATGCTCCAATAGCTGCACCAATCCCTGCTGCATTTTTAATAAATCTTTTTGGCCCTTCAGATTGTCTTTTCATTTCTTGAGCTGTTTTATCATAAGGATCATTCATATAATTTTACTCCCAGGCTCTTAACCACATATCTTTTAAATCAATAACATTAAGGTTTTTTTGTAATTGATCTGATTGCCAAACCTCTAAATTATCTCTATGATTGTTTAAATAGTTTAACCATCCTCTAGGATCTTGCCCTTTTTGCTGTAAGTCATAAGCAATAGATAAAGGACTATTTGTATTACCCATTTCTTTTTTCAGTTGTGAATAGGTAATATCGTTCATTTTAGGAAGAGAAACTCCAAATCCAGGAGTTCCAGTCTGAATGCTCAACTTTCCTAATGTAGGAACTTTTCCCTTTTCAATAGGATAAGCCTTATGAGCAGCAAATAAAGGGGATATTTCATAATCTGAGATTAATTGATTCATCATCAATTGCTGTTCATCACGAGAGGCAAAGTTTTTTTGTAAAGCATCAGCCCGTCTATTAAAATCTAAGGGAGACCAAGCACTTAATGAACCAAGATCAGCATAATCTATATTTGCTTGGGCTAATTCCTTTGAATATTTTTTTATTGCTTGTTCTTGAGTTAAACCTTCCCCACCATCTTTTTTAGAAAGAACAGCATTTAGAACTTTTTCTTCAAATTTCTGATAAGCTTTAGGAGGAACGTTTTTGATACCAAGTTTTTCTTTTTCTGCTAATAACGCGTTTTTAACTATTTGTTCTTTTCCTACAGCTATAGCTTCTTGATTTTGATATGCTTGTTGTCTTTCATTATTTCGTGTCGTTATTGCTTTTCTTTCAGCTAAAGCATTGTCGAAATTGTTATTGTATCTAGCTGGATTTTTTTCAAAATTTTTAAAAGCATCTTTTCTTTCTTGTTCTTCTGTAGGAGGAATATAACTTTTATAAGACTCTGCTGTAGCTTCAGGAGTTGATAAAGTCGGTATTTCTCCTTCTAACTGAATATTTATATCTTGTTCAGTAGGTTGATAAGGTTTACCTGTATCTTTCTGTTCTTGGTACTGATTTTTGAGTGCATTTAAATAAGCTTGTTGCCTTAGAAGATCCCCACCACTTTGAATAATTTGAGGAGTAGTACCAGGTGTTGAAGCTAAACCTGCAAATTGTTGAAATGGTGTTAAATCTTTTTGTTGCCCAAGCTCTCTTAATCCTTGAGAAAGCCTATATCTTTCCATTTCTTGAGGAGCTTGTTCAGCTAATCCTTGTCCTAATCCTTGACCAATTCTTCCTGCGATATCTCCTGGTTTTACCGAATAACTCATTAGTATCCCCCTCTATTTCCATAAGGTGAAGTTTGACCAAATCCACTAGGCATTCCCATTTTCATTCCCGCATATTGAGCTGCAAGATTTCCAGCAGCTGGTGCAATTTGACTTAAGAAGCCTTGAGTTCCAGGCTGAACCATTCTATCTTGTGAGAATTGATTCAATCCAAATTGACCTATATTCTGTAATCCTTGTGCGCCTTGCTGTCTTAAATTGGCTCTAATCGCTCCTAATCGTTCTGCAAGATCTGTTCCGGCATTTACAGTAGCGTTTCTAAAACTAGAACTTGACAACCCTCCTGACCCCATTCCTGCAAATTGCTCAGCTAAACCAGGAATAATATCTTCATTAAACTGTCTCATTTGAGGTGCTGCGAATGATTGAAAATCTTGAGAATCATTACCCAATAAATCGCGATAGTAATCGGCAGAAGTACCAAAAGCACCGCCTGCGCCTCTATTCATTCCAGATTGTTGAAGTTGATTGAAAAGACCTTGTTGTTGAGGTAACAAAGTAGATATTTGCTCATGTTTTTCAGGAGTTCCCATAAAAAAATTACTTAGTGTATTTCTTCCGCTTTTACTAAGTAAACCACTTGCTCCACCAGTTAAAGCCATTCCTATATTGCTTAATGTACTGCCAGCCATATTTACTCCTTATACTTCCAAGCAATATTCGATTATGCAAAAAGCTCTATCGTATATTGCAGGAGAAGTGATATTAATATTTGTTGCGTCTAAAGTAACGCTTGTATCTGTTAAACAGATTGCATTCAAAGTTAAAGAATTTGTAGCACCTACATACATTTCTATGAGTGTAAAATTAGAATCGAATTGTATTCCATGTGCAAAAACATTTGCACCAACTGCTAATGGAGATACATCAATTACTTTTCTAAATAAACTCCGAAACTGCCCAGGATTGTTTCCCGCTATCGTGACACCAGGAATAAATGATTTTCCGCTAAGTAATTCTTCATCCAAAAAAAATCCTACTTCTTTTGAATTCAAAGAGTTTGTGATTTTCTTTAACATTTCCACTAAAAATGGTCGAGCTTCCTCCCACTTCTCTGGAACCACATCATAAACTGGTACATATGTCTCAAACTGTTGTGAAGAAACTGACATTATTTACCTATTGCCATCCATGAAAACAAAATTCCACTAGTTTTACTACCCCCAGAATCTCTAGTAACTGCTCTAAATTGACTTGTAGAAATATCGTATATTTCCACAAAAAATCTACTGTCTGCTGTTGTAATAATTGTACAATTAACGGAATAAGAAGGATTCGTAAAAGCTACAGGAAAAATAACTGTTGTATTGGGTAGTGATGTTCCAACAGATGTAGCTTGACCCCATTGCATAAGCAAACCACCAGGAAGATATGTCCATCCTGTAGCTGAAGAAAAAGTACCAAAACTTGCAGAAATAGTCCTAGTTAATTGATATTCATTTGTAGAGTTATCAGGTGTATAAAATAATTGACTAGCTGCGTTTGCAGTCTTAGTATAAAGAGTTCCTTCTGATCCAGTTAATGGGGATGGTATAACAGTAGAAATAGGCATTTCAACAAATGTGTGTTTGCCATTATTTGGAGCCACAGAAAATTTAATATGGTTAACACCAAAGCTTGTGTCTAGTTGAGAAAAGTTGTTTTGTAAATTTTGATAATCCACATCTAGATTTACAAGACCAGTAGGGATATTTTGTTGATATTGTGTTGTCATGTTTTATCCTCCAGGATTGATTTGACCAGCTCTTCTTATCCATAAAATTTGTGAATCTATCTGCACATCTAACTCTTGTTCGACACCAGACATTTGTTCATTATTAAATGTGTATTGAATCGTTATAAAATTTCCTCTAACTCCACAAAAAGCTCGATGCCAGAATTTACTTCCTTCAATAGTATTTAATGTAGAATTGGTAGTTGGAATAATTTGATTGAAAAATGTATCTGGAACATCTGTTGTGTTACCATCTGCGATTACGTTTTGTGGAGGAGTATTTACAGTTTCGTTTTCGTCGTAATCTAAATATACATTCAATGCAATGGAACCTGGATTATCTGGTTCTGTAGCATTCATTAGTATATCTAGATATCCCATTTGAATATTCTGTCCTTCATCTAAAAAGTTGAATTTTTTGCTAGTTATTTTGAAATTATCTCTTACAGATATAAGACCCCCTCCAACATATCCTGTCTCAGAAGACAACTGAGGATCACTAAATTCTCCAGTACTAGTAGAGTAAGTAAATAACCTAAAATTATTAGCATCAATAACCACTATCCCATAAATATTATTATTCAATGCTGTAGCAAAAGGTGTTCCTGCTGGAATATCTGTAATTTGTATTACAAAACCTGTCTGCATATTATGATTAGGGCTTGTAACAACTGTTGGATTAGGACTGTTTCCTGTAATCGCAGTAATGAAAAGAGAAGGGTCGTTAGTAGTCTGTTCATCTAATTGCTCAATAAACCCTTGTTGGTTCCCTCCAACAATAACAGGATTTGTTGCTGGTTGATTAATCCATGGGAAATTTAGTTGTATCCAAGGAAGATGTGTATTTAACCACGTTCTACTAGAAGGTTCTTGAAATACTCCAAGTGTTGTTAAACTATCTGTAAATATTGCCCAAGAATCATTTTCATAATTGTAAACCAATCTTTTATCTGGGAATATCCCGTTAGCTTCAGATGAACAATATGTCCAATAAGCTAGTCTGTTAATAAAATCGCGTATTCCATGTATGCGCTTAGGTCCATTATTGTTATCTTGTAGATGAAATACAAAATCAGGAATTTTAATATCAATTCTATCACTCTTGTAGCTATCACATTCAATGATTCCACGATTACCAACCCCTACTAGACTTGTATCAAATTGCACTGCGCTAAATGTGCTAAATGCTCCAAGTTCTGAATTAACCTTTTCAATCTGAAAAGGGGCTATAGTTCTTCCTGTATAACGAAGTTGCCAAGTAGAGTTTTCACAATAAATAACTAGATTATCTCTAACGAAACCAACACTTACAATATCTTCGTTTGTAGGTATATCAAGAAAGCCTCCTTGACCACGAATATCATCACGCCACGCATTAGCATTAACTGTAGTAACAATTGCACTTACAGTATCAAAAGGTGTTCCAATTGCTGCCCATCGAATTCTATTTGTAAATCTAAGACCTGGAAATGAACTACCCTCTGAAGTATTAAATGCAACAAGACGACCTCTAAAAGGTAATAGTGCCAATGTTTGAAACATTTGATCGCCAGCTGCATTAATCACAGGAGCAAAGTCAATCCAATTAGTTCCATCCTGACCATTTGTGTACCTAATAGGATCGTTAAGAGAATAATTCGTAGCCCAAAATACTTTATTGTTAGATTTATCTATCCAATAATTCGTAGTCCAAAAGAAATCAGAGTTAGTTCCTGTCCATGTGGTTCCTGGTAAGAATTCTTCAAATCCATTGTTGTAGATATATGCATAGACCATATCAAAAAACACTGTCTGATCATTAACAGCACTTGCGGGATCTCTTATTCTGATTCCCATTACAGGAAGGCCAGAGAAATAGTTGAAGTTGATTATAGTATTTGCTCCAACTGCACCACCTGTAACTGTTACATCTCCTGTAAAATAATCAATAGTTCCTGTTGCTGCACCTACCGAATCAACAAGCGTTCCGTCTCCTTGATCATGTAATTCATTTGGTGCTGTTTGTTCAGACCATGTACCACCTGCTAAATAAATACCCCAAGTCAAAGAGTTTTTGTTAATAGTGAAACTTGTTGGACTAACAACAGAAACCGTATAAGGGCCACCATTGATTTCATCATCTCCACTATTTGGAACTATAGTTACTCCTGATATTGTGATAATATCACCTGTTGATAATCCATGAGGAGCAGCCGTTGTGACTTCACAATTTGAAGAATTGTTATACCCTGAAATAGCTCCTGTATTAGCTACCGGATTAATGTAAATCACAACAGATCCAAGTTCTATTTGTGCATTAGGTTCAGGAATAATAGGTGGTGTTAAACTTGCATAGATATTAAATGTCCAAGGTGAAGCCCCACTTAAACCTACTGATTCATCTGCAAAAGTACGTCTTAATCTCCCAAGTAGTTGATAAGCCTGCTTTCTTTTAATACGTTCGCGCCAAACATAAGCATTTTCAAGAGTTGGATAGGCATCATCTGGTAATATAAATTCTTGACGGGATTGGACTAGCCCTGTTTCCATCCCTTTTATATAGAGAGGACTATAACCTACCATCCATTCCCCCAACCGCCCCAGCCCCCGTAAACAGAATAGGGTTGAGTAGAATTGAAAAGATTGATATTAGGTTGTCCTATTTCTTCAATTGTTTGACGCTCTAACACAAGAGCTTCTTGACGTTTAAATCCTTCCATGAGAGAATCTACACCATCAAAGTCTTGACGATCTCTTAGGATCTCTAAAGCAGCACCATAAGCTATATATTGTGCCCATTGATTCAAGATTGGTAAATCTGTTGAAAGCATAAATTGAACAGGAGTCAAATAAACTTCTAGTTCTACTTTATGGATCAATTTTGGGATAGGTCTTACTGTAAATTCATTGTTCCAAAATAATACAGAAAAAGGTCTTCCCGTTTGGTATTGGCTTACCCAAAGAGTTATTTGAGATCCTGAGGCAGGAGCGACAGGAAAATTAATAGAAAAAGCACCAGTAACATAATCAACTGTTCCTATTGCATTTGTAAATCCCGTGGTTTGAGTTCCCTGATAGTTTAATCCTGGATTCAATGTATTTGAATTATGCATCCCAGGAATTGGAGTAGTGGATAAAGCAGGATTGGCAGCGGTGATAGCAGGTATTGTTACAACAGGATTTGGCACTTGTAGCAAGAGATTGCCATTTCCATCATCGTTAACAGAAATTGCATTACCATTAGTATCAACTCCACCTAAAACCACTTCTTTGCTTAAAAATGGGCCTGGAATAGTAAAATTCCAAGGTACAGTTCCATCATAAGTTAGATTAAATTTAGTAGGCCATTTTGGCCATAGATTATAAAATTGCCCTCTATCTTTAAAAAGTGATCCAAGAATTCCTTCAACATATAAAGGAGCTGTAACACCCATATTATAGTTGACATCAAGAGGATATCTGTCTCTATATGGTTCAGTAAAAAACGTATACACTGAACGCATTTGGTTCATCTTGATTGCGTATGGAAAATCCGCCGTCATGAATCTATTAATATACTGATCTATATCAGCAGTAGATAAAGCGGATTCACTAGAAGAAACGGTTAGTCGTCTCACCTTTTGTCTTATATAAACAACTGTATTATCTGCTGGTATTACTGCTGACATGACTTATCCTTGATTTAAAATCCTACTGGAACCATACGGTGTAACCACTCGCCTTCTTCATCTTTATCTAAAGGGGCTTCATCTCTTCGTATTGCTTGGCCATCAATTGAAACAAGTCCACTTCTTTTTTTTAGATGTTTAGTTGTGTCGTTAACTTCATTTACAAGACCAAGTGGAACTTCATAAACTTTACCCGGAATGAAATGCCATATTTGAATAGGGTCTCCTGCATATCTACAATAAGGTTTTGTTAACCTTTCGTGCCTTCCTCTTGCATTCATGTATTCCACTTTTACAATTCTTGCGTCTTCTTTCTTTTCTTTCTCAAGTTTAACTTTCACATCTGGCTTCATGTGTTTAAAATCATTATTCTCACAGCTATTTGTAAGAGTATTGACTAATCCATGCATCTCTCCTGATGCCGTTGCCATAACTAATTGTGACATGTTAATTCCCCCTGTCATTTAATGATTGGAAAGGTACCAATCGCGTTTGATTATCTAATGTTAAATTTCTTGATCCATCTGGTGCTAAGCTAGCGGGTTGAATGACATTTCCACTAGGAACTACAAAAGGATCGAATAATGTTGAGTCTATATCTAAAGTTAAATCTGATCCTGCGACTGACAATATTTGTCCTACTAAACCATCGGCTTGGATCATTTTATAAGTTATTGGAACTGTCAGCCTTACAAGTTGTCCTGTTTGATAGGTATTAGATTCAGTCAAAGGTTGTACTGAAACAGTAACAACCATGGGAAAGCTTCTAGTAATTGCAGTAATGACAATAGAACTTGGTATCTGTATCGTTCCTGCTAAATAAGTATTCGAATCATTAGGTACTGACATTTTACTCCATACATAAAAACTAATGCCCTAAGCTCGGAAAGGACATTAGCCATGTAAATCTGGATTTACATTAAACAAGTTGTCTGGAAAAACCGGACAACTCATTATGATTTTTAATTCTCAAGCTTGTAAGCCATCCAATTAATAATATTTCCTGAAGTACCTGTCGCATTACCTGCTCCACCACCTCCTAAAACTATATAAGGAGTAAATTGACCAGTGTGAAACGCTTGATATTGAAAATTATAACCAGTTGTAACTAGTGTATTAGGATCAAATGAAGTTTTTGCTCCAGCAGGTGCCAAAGTAGCAAACAAAGTAGCTGTTGGGCTAGATGCTGAAGTTGGAAATGCAAATGTTGTAAAGGCTGTAGAATCAATATCTACAGTCAATGTATAGTTTGCAGCACTTACAGCTGTGATTGTTCCTGTAAGACCATTAATCTCAGTCATTCCAAAAGAAGCTGGAACGCTGAAATGAATTTTCATACCGACAACATAATAAGCTGTTGGATCAACAGATGTTCTAACAACTGCTGAAGTTGCCTTAGTAATCTCTGTAATATAGAGAAATTGAGGGTCGACGGCTGCATATTTAGAAATGCGTCTAGTTGAGCCAGCAGTTGCAGGAGCTGCAAAACCAGCTGCTCTTAAACCGATTAGAGTATAATCGTTAGCATTAACTGTTGATATTTGGAAATTCATTCCTGAAATTTGAAGCATTCCTGTTGTTCCATAGAATTGAAGAATATCTCCATCCGCATAACCATGCGCCACTTGTGAAACAACAGCTGGGGAAGCTGCTGTAATACTAGTAATTGCAACTGAATTAACAGCTTCAACAACAGGGTTGGTTGATACATATGTAAAACCATTTGTTGCCGTAGTTGTTGCAAAAGTATCAATTTCGATTGCATTTGACCCAGCTTTTCTCCATCTGATTCCATCATTTGCAGCGGTTGCACCGGCTCCAAATTTAGCACCATACCATTCACCGGCTACAACATCCGTAGCGTTTGCATTTGCCATTTGTGATACGTTTACAAATTTCATATAATCAGGAGAACTAGGCATAACCAACTTTTGAGCTACACCAGTGGAAGTAAAAGATCCACCTGTAATAATAGTAAAAGGCATATAGATTCCTCCTTATTATGATGGGGTTAATGTTGTTGTGTTTAGCCCAGAGATCCAGTTTTGGTTTGTAATTGCTCTTGCAATCGCAAATTTGGCATACAATTGGCTATTTTGGGCTACAGAAGAAACAACCCAAGGAGGTCTATATCCAATTACTGCTGTGTAGCTGTTTTGCTCAATCTTGGCTGCTGCTTCTAGACCATACATTGGTATAGTATAGACAGTACGTCCAAGCTGAGAAATTCCAGGAGTCTTAGCACCTTTTGATGACACGAAGAATCTGAATCTTGAAATAGAGCAATATTCTTCTGGTCTTAAACCTTCTTGAGAAGGATAAGCATTTTTAAGAAGAACACCTTGAACTCTTTGTAGATCATTTGTCAAAGAAGTAGAAGCTAAAGCAATAAATGAATCTCTTGTAGGTCCTGTGCTAAACTTATCCATAGCATCAATGCTAACTAACATTGTTCTTGCATCATTATTAAGCAAGATAGTCTCAATGTTGTTGATGTCATTTAAGCTCAAATTACTAGGCTGATCCCCGTTGGTCCCCCCTGTACAATTTATGTATGAGACGGAACTTGCAAAAAGGTCTCTCATTAGCAAATCCTCTTTCTCACGTAACCATTGTCCAAGAAGTGCTGTGAACTTACTTAGAGTTTTGCTATTCTCATAAAGAACAACTTGTTCGTTTGTAACAATAGATTTAGCATAGATTTCCATTGTAGCATCGATATCAGTACGTGTTGGAACTTCTGATGCTGGGTCAATTCCACTACCATCCAATTGTCCCCCATCAGTAGAAAGTCTTTCAAACCTACTCATGCGAGTGGTTTTTCCAATATAAGCCTCTGCATGATGTAGATCTACCCCAAAAGAGTGGATCAAATTAAACATAGGTGTTGAAAGTAGATCTTCTGCTGCTTGAACAGGAAGTTCAGGAGCAAAATTGTTGATATTTGTTATACCCGTAGGAAAGGACATGATTTACCTCGTAGTTACAGTTAATAATCATGTTCGGTGCGAGCGAACTAATTTCAGCTGTACTGACGAGGTACTTAACGGTCGGAACTGGCGAGGTTCATGTCTGCCAATTCCACGTATATTAAATATTTGTATTTATGTCAAAATTTTATTTTTATTTTATTTTAATCTTATATGTGATATCGTCTTCGCAAATAGGAAGTTACACATGTCGGAATTTCAAATATTATTAACAATAATTTTATCTGGATTTGGTTTTATTAGTGGATTGATGCTTATCGTTTGGAATTATACAAATAATCGATTTGATAAAATTGCTGAAAAATTTGATAAGGTAGATTCCAGATTAGCAAATATTGAAACACATGTAGCAAATATTGAAAGCAGAGTATCACACCTTGAAATAAGAATAACCAGTATTGAATATAAAATAGTTGAAATTGATAAAAAAGTAGGTAATCTTGAAACACGAGTCACTGTAATAGAAAGCAAAATAGTTGATATCAATCAAAACATTCATCGTTTAATGTGGCAAAATCAAACACCTCATAAGGAGATAGAGGAGAAATAATCTAATCTGGAATTTTTGGTAGATATCTCCAAGCAATAACATCATCAACCGTCTGTCCTCCTGGAGCATAACATCCATCTTCATCTTTTTGTTGATTCCAAGTTCTCCATTCTGATGGGATACTCATGTTATCATATTCTCCGATAGACACCACATAAATAATATTATCTGAGAAAACCAATTTCCTAAGTAATAGTACATCGATAACATCAAAATAACTTTCCCCTCTATTATTTATATTCCAAATTAATTTAGGAAGTTCTTTATTTGGATCTATCCAACCATGATCAAAAATTTCACTTTCTTTCATTTATTTAAGTCCTTTTTAACTTCCGTTAAATTATCCATCCATTCTTGAAAATCTATCAATGAAATAATTATTCTTCGTCCGATTTTTCGAGTACATTTATTAAAATTATTTGTATTTTTCATTCTATGCCATCGTAAAGCACCTTCTGAAAAAATCGGAAATCTCTTAGACATTTGATCAAATGTAAAATATTCGTCTTGTTTTTTTTCTGTCATTATAACACCCTATGTTAATTGTTATCTAAAGAGTGCAATAATACACAAGATTGCATTTTTAAACAATCATAATCGTTCACTCATTTTCTTTTTCCATTCGTTCTTTATGTTCCTTGTATTTATTAAACATTCTATCCAGTGTTGCTTTTACCTTCTCTTCACTAAGCTCCGCTAATGCAAATTGACCACATAAAGTGGCCGTTAGAAATGGTAGAAGATCTTTAGGACTCAAACAATAGAGCATCATTATATTTCTTAAAGCTTTTTGAAACTCAGCATGCCAATTTGGTATTTCTCTCATTTTAATCCTTTTCTATCTCTTTGCATCCTAGCCCAGTTTTCAGCTTTTCTTTGTTCAGTTAAAATAGTAGAAGATCCTGTGCTTGGCGGTTGAGTAGTTCCAGTGCTAGATATTGACCCTGGTTTAGATAGATTCTTATCTACACGAGCTGCTTCTTTTTTAGAATCTAAATTAGGCATTAGTTTCTTTGTAGCTTTATATATTGCTTCCCATTTTTCAAAACCATCTGGCATATACCTAAAAGGAGCTGCTATTTCTGGGTGATGATATTCGATATAGTCGAGATTTTCTGGATGGCATACTTTATCAAAGTCTGGATAAGATTGTCTGATTTTAGTAGGATATTCGCGTCTTTCTATTTCTTGTCTTTCTTTTTCTCGCTGTTCCTCTCGTTGTTTAAGACGATTTTCTACTATTCTGTCTACTCGTTGATCTTCTGTTTCTTCTTCTTGATATCCTGTATTAAAAGTAGGTGATGGTTTATTGGCAATAGCTTCAAGGGCTGCTCTCAAAGCTGCTGCTTCTTCTGCTTTCTCTAAAGCTCTTCGTTCAGCTTCTTCTTTTGCTTTTCTATCTGCTTTTCTTTGTTCTCTAATAGCTGCCCAATTTTTATCTTCAATCGGCTCTTGAACTGGTTGCTCAACTGAAATTTGATTGTTTTGTTCTTCATTTTTTACTTGCTCTGTTTTTGTCTCTACAGTATTTTGCGGATTAGTTTCATTCATTTATAAGGACTCCTATGAAAGATTTTAAGGTTGACAATAAGATTCAAAGGCAAATTAACAAAAAAATTTCAGAGAGTCTACAAAATTATAATAATTTATTATCTTTTATGTCAGCTGACATTCCATTAGAAGCTTTATGTTTGGATAGAAAGACGATGACTATACTAAGCAAAAACGGTATTAGTCGTGTCTTCGACTTGATTAACTTGGATTTTACTAAAATCAAAGGGATCGGTGAAATCCGCAGGAGGTATCTTACATCCCGCTTGGATCAGTTTTTCCCTATTCGCTAGGAAATATTCATGCTCAGATGGCATTGTGATGTTATGTTCATATCGAATGTATTCAAAAAAAGTCCCATTATAAAAAGCGACAGACCATGCCTGCATCCTTCGATATTCTTTAGGTACAATGCATCTAGTTGTGACAAGTTGTTCCATTCTAGCAACAGATGGTAATATCCATAGCATCTTTACAAATTGATCTAATGATTTATTATATAACCAGACCATTTGATCAGGTCTTGGTTTAGGTAAATAAAGAAACCCAAAATATTTATATCTTCTAGCATTATCTATTAAACAATCACTTGCAGGTTGTCTAACTAAGCAATATTCTTCTTCATCATATTTTTTATTATATACTTCTCTGCATTCTCGCATTTCTTCTGGAACGTCTTCAGCAATGGCATGACCTAATTCGAGAAGATTGTAGTCTGTGAAATCTTTCTTTGCTTTATTGGATAAATATCCAGCTGTTTGTCGTTTAGTCATTGTGTATTTCGTTTTTTAAAATTAATCTTTCTAAAAGAATGAGAACAATTTGATTTCCTTCTCCAATTGACATGTTGTCTTGATCTGTTCTTAATTTATGAACTAATTCTAGATTAGACATTTCTTGAAGATTTTCTATATCCATATATTCATACCTAAAAGATGGGCCTATTAAATTAATGATCAGACTCATTTATCTTTTGATGTGGTTGCGCTCTATCTTTACCGGGTCTTGGCAAGAATGCTCCCGCTGGATCATCTCCAAAGCCTTCTGCTGTTGCCGGAACTTTTACTTCCCAATGATCATTCTTTCCCATTCCTAAACGTTCATTGACATTTAAATCTTTAGCTTCTTTTGATTTTTTCATAAAATTTCTCCATGATTGCTATAAGATTACACATACAGCATATCCCATTAAACTTATACAAGAAATTTGAGCTAATTTTTTATAATTTAGTCCTGTTTTCTTCAAAATTTCGAAAGCAACTACATATGTACAGACTAGTGGCATCACACAAATATCACCCCAAGTATACTTCTTTGAAAATGAGTCCCATTCGTCAGAAAAAACTCCTAGGCGTTTTTTTTCTTTTTGGATTTTTTTTTGAGCAATTTTATTTTTTTCTTCAAGATCAAGAACTTTAGTTTTTAGATATTTATTTTGGTTTTTTGTAAGCTTACGTTCTATATAACATTGTTTTCGAATTTCCATTGGAAAAGCAGGGAAGACATATCCATTTTTTTCATCTAATCTTCTAATTCTTGGTATTTCATGAGATATGAATTTTTCTTCTATTCTTTTTAAATCTTCAGGAATCCTGGCAATTTCTATTCGTTTTTTCTCAATCTTTTCCTGTCTGTTTTTCTCTATTCTTTCTTTTTCCTCATTATTGCGTCTTGTAAGTTCATTACATTTCATCTTATAATAATCAACAAATAAAGGTTCGTTATAAAAAGTAAGAAAAAGATTATAACACGATAGAGCCGATTTTTTTGACGTGCATAGCACTGCTTGCGGCAAATTCGACACCTTCTTTACATTTTCTACCAAGATCATCGATCCTTGATAAAGCACTGGTGACATACCCTCTAATAAATTCATCTAAATACCTATCGCCTGTGTAAAGTGTACAAGATTTGAAATAACTATTTAATCTAGTGATTTCTTCTTGGCGTTCTGCGTCATATTTTTCATTGGTTTCCCAAACACCTAAGCCTTTTTCAATGGCTTCAGTTTTTATTTTTTCAAATTTTACATTACATTCCTGTTCGAGTTTTTTATACAAAGCTTCATTTAGGTCGTCTCTTTGCTTCATATAAGCCACTAGCCCATCTTTTATAATTTGTGAATCATCTTTTTGCAAATCTTTTCTTTCGATTTCTTTTAAAATGATCTCACGTACACGAGTAGCTACTTTTAAATAGTGTTCAGTATCAAAAAAAAGATCGTTCTCAGTAAAATAATGAAATTGATCAATACTGATAGACGACCCTTGTAGTTTATTTCTAAATTGATCTAAAATTGTTTTTTGATCGTAGGTCCCACCCCCTGCTTTCAATGGAAATTTGGGTAGTTTCCAAGAAAGTGGGCACACCAGATCTTTTAACACAGGATCTTTTAACAAAAACTTCTTGAATGTTTTGGAAACATTATCTTTAACTGCTATACCTTTCCATTTTCTATAACTGTAGGAATTTTTAATTAACATTTCTGTTTCAGCGTGAGTGAAGTTTAACATGTAACTACCTAATCCACCTGCTGTCGCACCCACTACAGCTCCCAATTTTGCTCCAAAAATTGCATTCCATATTCCAATTATTGATGCAATAAGAGCTCCGATAATAGCTCCTACAATTCCTCCTACGATGACATTTTTAGCCGAAACAAGAAAAAAATTACACCTGAATTGAGTATTAAACCCGGGTTCTTTTTTTTGATATTCATCATAGGTAAACTGTTGATAGTTATCAACTTTGTTTTGTTGTAACTTTTTTGAATAGTCTGTATGGATAGCTGCTGTCATAAAATATCCTTATTTAATTGATTTTTAGTGATCATCAAAGTACCATAAACGATACCTTTCAAAAAATACAAAGAAAAAATTATGCATTCGAAAAAAATAGAAATCGAAGTAAAGAATAAATATAAAAAAACAGGTGCTATGTCCATTGCATATGTCATGAGAAAACATCAAATTAGTTTTGAGTCTGCCTCAAACATATTGGAAATCCTTTCTAAAAGTACGTGTAAAGGCATTTATAATAATATAAATCGCATTTAATCAGAAAAAAACTAAAGTGTAAAGTATTTAAATACTACAAGTTCGTAAAATTAAAATTTGATAGGTTCACAGATATGTGTGAGCGAATCATATTCGAACATAAACATAATTATCAGACGTTGATAGGGTAAAAATGATAGATAAAGAGTTTATAAACAGATGTAAATCGGAAGATTTTCAGAAACTTGTGAAAGATTTTTGCAAAGAAATGATTTACCGAAGTAATAAATGGCAACGAGAAAATCCTGATAAACAACGTAAATGCATTAAAAAATATCAAAAAACTGAAAAAGGTAAAGTTGCTGTTGAAAAAGGAAGAGAATTAAGAATACATAGATTCAAAGAAGCATGTAAACAACGAGATTGGAGAGAAAAGAAGTTAATCGGAAACTTTTATAAGAACTGTCCAGAAGGTTATGAAGTAGATCATATTATTCCCATATCCAGAGGTGGTAAACATATTCTATCTAATCTTCAATATCTCACAAGAGTAGAAAATTCTAGAAAAGGATGTAAATTAGACTGGAAGAAAGAATAAAGATGGACTTACCTTAATGAAGTGGAGATTAATCAACTTCTTAAGTGCCATCA
>ERZ1292629.639-Hain-H43-01um-R1-639-length-38636-cov-6_pt2 | contig 32904 bp, 29 predicted proteins | sample MGYA00564399_ERZ1292629 | MGnify/ENA primary metagenome ERZ1292629 (study PRJEB36523, sample SAMEA6512636) | groundwater metagenome | collected 2019-01-08 | study: AquaDiva: Metagenomics assemblies of 32 groundwater samples
ATTTTGGGATCAGATATTTCTTTTTATGAAAAATTGTTGGCAATAAATAAAAAAAACCGCAGTTTCGGGACTGATCCGAAACTGCGGCGCGACTGCTGGGGGGCCTTACTTCCAGGCGAGATGCCCGGTTTTGAGGAGCGCCTTGTATGCGCAAGCAACCGCACTTTCTTCGACGAAGAGGCCGGACTCAAGTACTTTTCGAAAGTCGCGTATTGGCAAAGGAAATACTTTGATTAATTCGTTGTCAGCGTGAGATGTAGTACTTTGGTTCACAAGATTTTCCGCGAGCCACATATGTGCTCGCAATCCATTCGAATCTGAAGAAGCTCCGCGATATTTTCCTGTTTCGATCATGATGTGTCCGAGGTAGGACCAGCTATTACCACCGTAGCCAGTCTCGCGGAGATAAACATCTTTCGTTTTTTGGAGGATTGTCTCCAAAGACGCATCCTCGGCGATTTTACCGATACCGCCAGGGGGTAGTTCCCATGATCCTCGGTTAACTCCGGGTTTCCACTGGATGAGCGTGAGGACTTCTTCTGAGCCGTTAGTGATGCCGAATGTTACGGACCAACCGAAATGACGAATTACATTCCAATAATCGTGAGGCTCGCCATTGATATTCCTCGTTTCTTTGATTATCTCACCAAAGAAAGGAATAGAAATATATGGCTCTCTTGAGATAGTCGGCCATCCCGTACCCAGTGCTGCCATTTTCTTTCGCGCTTCTTCTACGTAGTCAGTAGCAATGCTTGGCTCATTCATTTGTCGCCTCCTTAGCAAAGAGCAGATTTGTGGTTATCCGTATCATATAAATAATCTAATGTCAATATCGACGATAACAAAAAACGGTGGTATTTTAAAATATAATTCATGAATCTCAAAGACAAAAAAATTCTCATCACAGGCGGAGCCGGATTTCTCGGCTCTTTCGTGGTTGAGAAACTTCTCGAGCGAGGAGTAAAAAAAGAAAATATTACTATCCCGCGATCAAAGGATTTTGATTTGCGTCGGCAAGACGTCGCGACAAAAATTACCCAAGGTCAAAATATTGTTATACATCTCGCGGCAAATGTTGGCGGCATTGGGTATAACCGCGAAAAAGCAGGGGAGCTTTTTTATGACAATATGATGATGGGTGTAAATACACTTCACGCGGCGTATGAGGCAGGTGCGGAAAAGTTTGTTGCCGTGGGTACTGTGTGTAGTTATCCAAAGTTTACGCCAGTGCCGTTTCGTGAAGAAGATTTTTGGATAGGGTACCCTGAGGAAACGAATGCTCCGTATGGGCTTGCAAAAAAAATGCTCGCAGTACAGGCGCTCGCGTATAATACTCAATATGGTTTTAATGCTGTTAATTTATTGCCGGTGAATCTTTACGGCCCTCGAGATAATTTTGATCCAGGTTCATCTCATGTGATTCCGGCACTCATTCGAAAAGTTATTGAAGCGCGTAATGTCGGTAAAGATTTTATTGATGTATGGGGGACTGGTTCTGCAACTCGTGAATTTTTATATGTAGAAGATGCGGCGGAAGGTATTGTGAAAGCGCTCGAACGATACGATAAGCCCGATCCGGTGAATCTCGGCTCGGGCATGGAGATCTCTATTAAAGATCTGGTTGAAAAAATTTCCTTGCTGTGTAATTTTAAGGGTACAATTCGATGGGATTCATCAAAGCCCGATGGCCAGCCGCGTCGCATGCTTGACGTGTCACGCGCCATACGTGAATTTAATTTCCACGCACATACAAGTTTTGATGAGGGTCTCAGGAAAACTATCGCATGGTACGAACAAAATATTCATGCAGCATAATCCAAAAATAATTTCCTACGCGAGAGCACAGCAAATTGCAAAACGTCTTCATAAAGAAGGGAAAAAAATTGTTTTCAAAACAGGGTGCTTTGATGTGGTGCACATCGGTCATATACGCGCACTCGAATATTGTAAGGGGCTCGGAGACGTATTCATACTTGCCATTGGGAGTGACAAAACACTGCACGCGCTCAAAGGCCCTGATCGCCCCATCTTCCCCGAAGAGTTACGGGCAGAGGTAATAGCGGCGCTCGCGTGTGTGGATTATGTCTTAATACTCAAAGAGCCACTTCGTGGTAGAATTGATCATGAAAAAATTATTTCTTTAATTCGCCCACATTATTATATGTTGCCGCCGGACGATAAAGCGCTTCAAGTAAAACGAATAATGGCAAAGAAATATGGCGTTACCATTAAATTGAAACCCGAGACAAAAGGAAAATACATTTCTACATCCCAGCTTATTAGTCGAATACTCGCAATTGGTTAATAGTTAATATGAAAAAAGAAGAACTCGTAAAACATCTCGATAATGCCGCGATAGAGCGCGATGCATGGATTCGGCGTAATTGGTATTATCATGACGCACTTAAAAAGTTGATTTGTTTTCTGATCCCTACAAATATACAGGTGCTCGAAGTGGGGTCAGCAACAGGAGAGCTTTTGCATGCCGCTCAACCTTCGCATGGAGTAGGTATAGACATAAGCCCTAAAATGGTCGAGATTGCAAAAAATAAATACAAAAACATCGAGTGGCATGTTGACGATATTGAAAACCTTGCTCTGAGAGAACGCTTCGACGCTATAATCATGTCGGATGTTGTTGGGAGTCTTGATGACGTTGTAAGTGCTTTTGCCAACTTAAATAAAGTAAGTCACGAGTCAACAAAAGTTGTAATTACATTTTACAACTATCTATGGGAACCGATTTTGCGTCTTGCTGAATTTTTGCACTTCAAGCGCAAACAGCCGCTCCAAAATTGGCTCTCGCCGAAAGATGTTGAAAGCATGTTGCAGCTTACAGGTTTTGAAGTTATTAAGAGTGGGAATAGAATGATTCTCCCGGTTTATATGCCTCTTATTTCAAATTTTTTAAATCGGTATGTCGGGAATTTACCCTTAGTGCGGAAGCTTGGTGTCATACAGTATGTAGTTGCCCGCCCAATACCAAAGGAAAAGCGAGATTTTTCAGTAAGCATTGTTTTGCCATGCCGAAATGAAAAAGGAAATATCGAAAATGCTGTGAAAAGAATACCTCAGTTCGGAACATATACTGAACTTATTTTTGTGGAGAAGGGTTCCATGGATGGCACGTATGAAGAGATTGCACGAGTTGCTAATGAATATGCTGGTAAGAAAAATATTAAATATTTTCAAGCGAAGATTGATTCGAAGGGAGACAAGGTGCGAGAAGCTTTTGAAAGAGCGGCTGGAGATATTTTAATGATCCTTGACTCTGATCTTACAATGCCGCCCGAAGATTTGCCTAAGTTTTATAATGCGATTGCATCAGGGCGTGGAGAGTTTATTAATGGTTCACGTCTTGTGTACCAACTTGAAAACGATTCAATGCGAATTATTAATATTTTTGGCAATAAGTTTTTTAGTGTCGTATTTAGTTGGTTGTTGGGCCAGCGATTAAAGGATACGTTGTGCGGAACAAAAGTTTTGTTCAAAAAAGATTATGAAATGATTGCGCAGGGAAGAAAATACTTTGGCGATTTTGATCCATTTGGCGATTTTGATTTGCTTTTTGGTGCAGCAAAACTTAATCTTAAGATTGTAGAGATGCCGATTCGATATCGGGCGCGAACATATGGTAGTACAAATATTCAACGTTGGCGTCATGGTTGGTTGCTTATCAAAATGGTTTTTCTCGCAATGAGGAAGATTAAATTTGTATAATTATGAGTAATCAAAAACAACAAACATCGACGAGGCAAACACGCGAAGCGCAACACTTTGATCAGCTCGCCGATTCGACGGGTGAAATTTGGTGGGGCTCGGTAACGCCTGCCGGTATCAGACGGCTCGAACGTCGCGTGGTATATGTGCAGGACGCACTCGCACAATTTCACAATCCCACAGTTTTAGAGCTTGGTTGTGGTACGGGGGCATTCACGAAACCTCTTCTTCAAACAATACCGCAGTTACGATTGACGGGCGTTGATGTTTCGCCGAAGACTATAGAGGTCATCAGAAAGTATTTTCAAGAAAACCTGCAGGCGCGTTTTGAGGTGGGTGATGTGTCTGCCACGATGTTTGCTGATAATACATTCGATGCAGTTATTGGGAATTCAGTATTACATCACGTGCCCTTGAAAGAAACACTCCATGAGTCTTTACGTATTTTAAAACCTGGAGGGGTGTTGTGGTTCTCAGAGCCAAATATGTTCAATCCACAAATCGCAGTCGAAAAAAATGTCCGGTTCGTTGGTAAATGGCTTCAAAATTCAGAAGATGAAACAGCTTTTTTCCGTTGGCCTCTCGCGCGTCTCTTGCGTGGTATCGGGTTTCAAGATATATCGGTTCAGCCATTTGATTTTGTGCATCCCGGGATACCTAAGCAGTTTGTGAAAGCGGCGGAGTCTATAAATAAGGTATTCGAACATGCCCCACTCGTGCGTGAAATTGCCGGCTCTTTGAAGGTATTTGCTCGCAAGGCGATTGTCTAATTACGCCTCAGTAAAAGATTGGCATATCCATGTGTGCCGCAAAGAGTCATAAGTTCTTCTGGTGATGATTTTATAATTGCGTTTGTTTTTTCATCGATGTATGCCAAGAAGAACCCATGTTGTTGTAGAGCCCGCAGAAATTCTTGAGGCGATGATCCACTTTGTGTAAGTCCTTCTGGCCAAAATTCGCTCATAATTATTATTTCTGGGTTATCGTTTAAAACTCGTTTCATTCCTTTAAGCGCCAAAAACTCCGCTCCCTGGATATCCATTTTAATAAAATTAATTCGATCGCCGGGCTTAAAGAAGTCATCCAATGATGTTGTATTGATTTCTCTTTTATTTCTATTTGCGCCCGTATTATAAATACGATGATCGCCGCTATTTTCTTCGGATATATATATTTGGGTTGTGCCCGATATGTCGGAAACTGCCCAGGGTAATGCTTGAATTTGTGTGTACTTGTTTGCTCTTATATTTTTTTCTAGAAAATGGAAGTTTTCTTCTTCTGGCTCAAAGGCGATAACTTTGCCGTGGTTGCCTACAAGCCGCGCGGCGCGTATCGTGTAATAACCTAAATTTGCTCCAATGTCGACTACTGTCCAGCCTTTTTGAATAATATTATTAAAAATATAACTCTCGCCCTTTTCGAGTGCTTTGTGTTTTAGTAAAAATAAAGCCAAAAGTCTGTCTGGTTTTTGTGCGGAAAAAACTTGTCCATCAATAATGATTTTTTGTGGAGGGAAAACTCCACCAAGCTTATTAATGAATCTTGCGAGTTTTAGTACGAGAGGGTAACGTAGTATACTAAACAGTAGTACGCGAGCATATTTTAAAAGAGTTTTCATGTTGACAGTTATGCGAGAGGCTTTTATTATTCCTATACTATATGATGCCATTACAATAGACAAATGAAAAAGTATTTTAGTTCTTTTCTACAGCTAATTGCTCAAGAGAGGGCGCTATTTTTTTTCGTTTTAAGCATAAAAATATTATTTTTAATTGGTTTTTTAGTTTTGTTTGGAGCGAGTCGCTTGGAATGGGCAGATTCTCAGACCTATAATGAGCTAGGTATAAATGTTTTTCGAGGTCTTGGGTATGGACATATGCAAATTGATTCGTTGCGACTTGTGCCCGATTTACAGTTTCCGCCATTATATCCTATTATTCTTGCTTTTTTTCATTTATATTTTCCGCATGGTTTTGTTGTGCTTAGCATAGTGCAAGCAATTATTGCTGCTTTTAGTACGGTATTGATATATCGAATAGGCAAGGAAATAATGACCAATGATGCGGCCGTGGCTACAGCATTATTATTTTCTTTTGAGCCGCTGACTGCGTTGACGCATATATTGATGATGCCCGAAACCTTTTTTGTTTTTCTCCTTTTAGTAAGTATTTATTTTTTTATAAAACTCATTGATTCTTATTCGGCGCGTGAGGTATTTATCTCCGCTGGGAGTTTAGGCGTGGCACTCTATGTAAAACCAGTTGCTTTGTATCTCGCGGTATTGTTTGTTTTGCTTCTTGCTACGCGTCATTTATGGGGCGCCGCTATTTTATACGCGGTGCTCGTTGGCGTTTTGTTATGTCCTTGGGTTCTTCGAAATGGTTACATGGGAGGTTCTTATGTGTTCAGTACTCATAGTACTAACGCAGTTTGTGGATACTTTGTATTCTCGGTTTTTGCAACGGAATATCACACAGATCCAAGTAATATGGATGCGGCGTTGTTGCCATCTTCCTTTAAATCTACGCTGACCGAGTGTCACGGCATACTTTCTGGAGTTATGATAACCGCATTTCGCTATCCCATCAGTTTTATTAAAACGATCGTTTTAAGTTCTGTCGCATTCTTAAGTAACGAGGGATATGCGATTTTTTTTCAGGACCAACTCAATACTATTAAGCGCCACAATAATTATCTAACGCCGACAGTATTTGTAATGCACGATTGGCAATCAAAAATTGTCGGGGCAATATCAGCGATCAATCCATTGCAGCTGATTATTATTCTGTTGGGTAAATTATTCTGGGCTTGTATTATCGCATTGAGTTTTGTTGGCGGATTGGATTTGTTGAGGCGAAGAAAAATAACTCACGGAGCAGTTTTTTTGGTCGTCATTGTATATTTTATTGCCGCAGCTGTTTTGGGTGTCGGGTATGCTGCGGGCGCACGGCTACGGATACCGATTCATCCATTTCTCTTTATCCTTGCAGGATGCGGTATCGCCTCGCTCCGTAGTGAGTCACGGTATGTATGGCAGAGAGGGAATGTATCATTGAAAGCGTTAAAGCATTGACGTCTATCTCAACCCACGTTAGGATTGTCTCTATGAAAGTAGTCATTTTGTGTGGCGGACGAGGTACTCGTCTTGCAGAAGAAACCGTGTATAAGCCAAAACCTCTTGTCATGGTCGGCGATAGGCCAATCTTATGGCATATTATGAAATTATATTCTTTTTATGGGTATAATGATTTTGTTTTATGTCTTGGCTATAAAGGCAATATGATAAAGGATTATTTTATGGACAAGAAAAATCGCGAAGAAAATTGGAATATTATATTTACTGATACCGGTATTGAAAGTGGAACGGAAAATCGACTTTTGCAGATTCGACCTCACATTCAAAACGAAAATAATTTTTGTTTGACGTATGGTGACGGAGTAGCAGATGTTAATATAGGTGCACTTATAGCGCAACATAACTCATGTAGCAAAATGGTGACAGTGACTGGCGTAAAACCTCCTAATCCATTTGGAGTGCTCGAAATAGATAATGGCCTTGTTAAAACATTCGCTGAAAAGCCAAAATCAAGTGACTGGACGAATGGAGGATTTTTTGTAATGTCTTCAAAGACTTTTGACCTTTTATCGATTGACCCTTCGGCGATGCTCGAATTCCATATTTTGCCTAAACTTGCTCATGCGGGCGAAGTGGCACTGTATGCTCATAATGACTTTTGGCATTGTATCGATACATTGAAGCACCTCGAAGGTCTTAACGCATTGTATAAGAAAAATGAACGCCCATGGATGGTGTGGGAAAAAAGTTAAGCTACTTTTTTGTGTATTTCTTGTGAGGCTTCAGCTTGTCACTAGGATTTTTTTAATTTAATATTTCGTCTGCATTGCCCATTGCGTTCACTTTAATTTTATGGTATAAGAGTTCTAGATTTCGTTGACTCGGGGATGCCGAGAGAAAGAAGAGGCGAGTGATGCAGGTTGGAGTAACGGACTTAAGCGTAGAAGAAAGGGCAGAGTATTTACGCCTTCAGAAAAAAGTCGGTTGGAGACGGACGGGAACAGATGTTTTTGAGAGTTTCTTCTCAATTCTTCCAATGGTGCCAGGTGAACTTGCCGTCGTGCGAAAAATCGACGACGTCGATTCCATCCTCATGTGGCACCGGAGTGACGAGCATTACACGGGCTGGCACATGCCAGGCGGGTACCTGCTTTTGGGTGAGTCGGATGAGGAGTGGGTTAGGCGTGTGCTCAAAAAAGAGACAAGTCTCGAACTCGGTCACTTCTACCAGATCCGTACCTTCAACACGCCGCCATCCACTGGCTGGGTGCCGAATCATCAAATGGCGCACTTTTTCTTGTGTGAGACGGAAGGCGAGCCTACCAACGGCAAGTTCTTTCCGCTCGCCGAGCTCCCCGAAGATACGCTCGGTCATCACAAGAAGTACATCGAGTGGCTCCGCGCATATGTTATGCGCACGGAGACGATGTGCGAGCATGGGATTCGGTATGATCACCCACCATTACCCGTGGAAAAAATGCCTACGTGGGGCAAATGGGCGATCGTAAGGCGATGGGAGGAGGAAGGACAAGAGTATTTTTCAAGGTGGGGTATATTCGATACACTCGATGGGGCTTTGGAGGAATTCTCTCTGCGTGGCAGTCATCCTCTCTTTGTGATCGACGACCAAGGTCTTCAGATTCTGTAGCTGAAAGAAAGGAGAGGAAAGTTCAAACAAGGCGAAACCCAGCGGGGTTTCGCCTTTTCTTTTTTTTACGTGTTGCTCTTGCGAAAATATTGTTTTTGTTGTATCGTTACATCCGATATGAACCATGGCTATTGGCGACATAAAAACGTATTTGTTACCGGCGCGACCGGTCTTTTGGGCTCGTGGCTGGTGAAATATTTGGTTGATGCCGGTGCAAATGTAACGGCACTTGTGCGTGATATTGTGCCCCATTCAAATCTATATCGCTCTGGATATGCAAACAAAATAAATATTGTTCGGGGGAGTCTCGAAAATTATTCTACGCTCGAACGAGCTATGGCTGAGTATGAAATTGATACTGTCTTTCATGCGGGCGCTCAAACGATTGTAGAAGTCGCAAATCGCAATCCACTTTCAACGTTTGAAACAAATATTCGTGGTACATGGAATATTTTGGAAGCCGCGCGTCGCAATCCAACGGTAAAAAAAATTATTGTAGCATCGAGTGATAAGGCGTACGGCACGCACAAAGTTCTTCCATATACTGAAGAGGCCGCATTGCAAGGCAAACATCCGTACGATGTTTCAAAAAGTGCTGCAGATCTTATTGCGCATACCTATTACAATACATACAAATTGCCAGTTGCGATTACTCGATGCGGAAATTTTTTTGGCGGAGGTGATATGAATTTTAATCGAATTATTCCCGGAACAATTCGTGCTGTTCTATCGGGTGAGGCGCCTGTTATTCGTTCTGATGGGTCATTTATTCGCGATTATTTTTATATTGAAGACGGCGCATATGCATATTTGACTCTTGCTGAACGCATGGATGACACTCGTATTCACGGGCAAGCGTTTAATTTTTCAAATGAAAGTCAAATGACCGTCCTCGATGTGACAAGAAAAATTCTGACGGCAATGGGTAGTAATCTTGAGCCGAGAGTGCTTGGTACCGCAACGCATGAGATCCCGCATCAGTATTTATCAGCGCAAAAAGCGCGTGAGATGCTCGCGTGGAAATCCCAATTCACATTTGACGAAGCATTATCGAAGACTATCGACTGGTACCGAAATTTCTTCCACACTGTATTATATGAGAAAAAAAATTAAATCAGCTGAAAAATTACGAGTGCCGTACGCGTTGTCGGTGCATGGGCGGGAGGAAGAGCGCGCTGTAGCTGCGGTTATTCGTGAACATCGTACGAATACGGGTCGTGAAGTTTCCGCTTTCGAAAAAGATATTGCAAAAGTCTTTGCAAAAAAATATGGTGTTATGGTGAATTCTGGTTCTTCGGCAAATTTGCTTGCTATCGAAATTCTGAATTTGCCGCCAGGGTCGGAGGTGATTACGCCGGCGCTTACTTTTAACACTACTGTAGCGCCTCTTTTACAGAAAGGACTTGTTCCGGTGTTTGTTGATGTAAAGTTGGGAACGTATTTAATTGATGTTGATGCGATTGAAAAACATATAACAAAAAAGACTCGCGCACTCATGATTCCGCTTTTGATTGGTAATATTCCTGACATGGCACGACTTCGTGCGATTGCGAATAAACACAAATTATTTTTTATTGAAGATTCGTGCGACACTCTCGGAGCCACTTTCCGGGGAAAGCCGACGGGCACATGGTCGGACATATCAACAACAAGTTTTTTTGGTTCTCATATTATTAATGCCGCTGGTGGCGGTGGAATGATCATGGTTAATGATCAAAAGTGGTACCGTCAGTTGTTAGTTCTTCGCGGGTGGGGTCGATCATCATCTTTGTTTGCAGAGTCAGAAGATATGAGTATTCGCTTTGCGTCAAATCTTGAAGGTATCCCATACGATGGTAAATTTATTTTTACGGAAGTTGGGTATAATTTTTTGCCACTCGAAATTAGTGCTGCATTTGGGCGAGTGCAACTTTCAAAGTTAGGTAAATTTACAAAAACACGACAGAAAAATTTTGCAACACTGACCACATTTTTTTCAAAATATAAAGATATTTTTGATTTGCCAATTCAAAATAAGGAAGTACGTACAAATTGGCTTGCATATCCGCTCATGATTAGAGACTCAGCTCCTTTTGAGCGCCTTGAGCTTGTGCAATTTCTTGAGCAAAACAATATTCAGACGCGCCCAGTATTTACGGGTAACATTCTTCGACAGCCTGTGATTTCAAGAGCGTCCATAAATGTAGCTGGTGATTATGTTGCAATTAATCACGAAACTCATCGACAGGTCGTAACTAAGCTCGCATCATCTTTAAAAACAGTAAGTCATCCGAATACTGACCAAATTATGAGACGCGCATTTTTGATTGGATGCCATCATGGTATTGAATCTGTTCATATTAAGCGTATTCAATCAGCGTTTGAAGAATTTTTAAGTAGTCATGGAATCCAAAAAACTAATCGAATCTAAAAAAATATCGGTCGTTATTCCATGCTATAACGAGGCGGAAAACATTTCTGAGCTGTACGAACGACTTAGTGTGGTTTTAAAAAATATAACGACACAATACGAAATCATTTTCGTTGATAATCTGAGTACTGATCGTTCAGAAAATATTTTTCGAAATTTGGCTGAAAAAGACAAAAATGTTTCAGTATTGTTTTTCTCGCGCAATTTTGGGCACTCACAATATGGGTATTCAGCGGGCACGGAATACGCAACAGGAGATGCGGTTATATGGATGGAAGGAGATCTGCAAGACCCGCCAGAGGTTATACCAAGATTTGTAGAAAAATGGCTTGAAGGATTTGATGTTGTATATGGTATTCGTCCGCGTGGCGCTGGCTCATCTATCTCTCGTTTTGCGAGACGGATATTTTATTACATTTTTCATAAACTCTCTTATCTTAATGTGCCACGTGATGTCGGAGATTTTTCTCTTCTTGATCGTAAAGTTGTTGATATATTCAATGCCATGCCGGAACGATCTCGTTTTGTTCGAGGGCTTCGTGCATGGATCGGTTTTCACCATACGGGCGTTGAGTATAAACGAGCTGAACGAACGGGAGGAGTGACATCTAATCCAAGTTTACGTCGTAATATCTGGTGGGCGAAAAAATTTATTTTTTCATTTTCTTATGCTCCTCTCGAGTTCATTTCTTTACTTACGGTTTGGCTTTGTTTATTTACATTTCTTTTGTTGATTGTGAGTATATTTTTTGCTCTCAAGTCTCAGATTTCATGGTTTATGGTAACAGGCGGGGTTGTCCTCGCACTGTTTCTGCTAGCGCCTTTAATTGCGATTGCAATTTTAGCGGAAGTAGTTGGCATTATTTTTGAGGAAGTAAAGAACCGGCCGAAGTATATTATTGAAGAAATTCTCAATAATCATCATAAGTAATTCATGATTGCAATTCATAAATTTTAAAGGCATACTATAAGGCAATATGCCAAATCTTGAACGAGTGCTTTTGTGGAGTATCAGAATCCTTTTTGGGCTTCTTTTATTTTTTACCCCTCTTATTATATCTCCGTCTCTTTTTTTCCCGTATATAACAGGAAAAAATTTCTTTTTCCGCATTATAGTCGAGTTGATGTTGAGCGCATGGGGGGCGCTCGCGATTTTAAATGCTGCGTATCGCCCACGCATGAATATGCTTTTTGCGAGCGTTACTTTTTTTATAGGTTCGCTGACGCTCGCAACAATTTTTGGCGCAAATCCGTATCATAGTTTTTGGTCAAATTTTGAGAGAATGGAAGGTCTTATAACGTATCTTCATCTCTTTGCATTATTTTTAGTTCTTTCAGCAACTTTACGAACAAAAAAAGAGTGGGCAATGTTTCTGCACATTTCGCTCGCATCAGGTATTATTATGGGGCTTTACGGTACTTGTGAGCACTTTTTTTATAGCCACGATCCGTTTACACAGGCAGGAAATTTTTGTAAAACAGGTTCTGGGGGAACGCGAATATATGCAACTCTCGGAAATTTTATTTACCTTACGGTATTCATGATGTTTAATATGTTCTTTACGGTGGTGTTATTTTTTTCTGTTCAAGCGCGATGGCAAAAGAGTGTTTATTTCGGGGTCTTTTTATTTGATATTTGCATATTTTTGTTAGCTGGAAGTCGAGGTCCTGTTGTTGGATTGGGAGTAGCTTGTTTTGTTATGGCTTCATGTTTTGCACTATTTGTAAAGAATAGACGCTATAAATATATGGCGCTTGGAGTTTTGGGTTTAATTATTATACTTACCCTTGTTTTGTTGCAATTTAAAGATTCTAGACTAATTCAAGAAAATCCATTTTTGAGTCGCTTGAGCTCGCTTACTTCGCTTAAGCTTGCAGATCAACCTCGTTTTAAAATATGGAAAATGGGCATTCATGCATTTCAAGAGCGTCCGTTGTTTGGTTGGGGTCCTGAAAATTTTATTATTCCATACGCAAAATATTATGATCCAACTTTGTATGGCAATGAACCATGGTTCGATCGGGTGCATAATATGTCTCTTGAGTGGCTTGTGGATGCGGGTATTGTTGGTTTTGCTTCCTATCTTTGCATGCTCATTGCTGTATTCTATACGATTTCAGTTTGCGTTCGAAAAAAGAAGATACCACTTTGGATGGGCGTTCTTTTTGTTGGGCTTTTAGTAGCATATATTGTCCAAAATCTTTTTGTGTTCGATACTATTACGAATTATATATATTATTTCAGTCTTTTAGCTTTTTTGCATACGTGTATTGTAGAAGATAAATCGCAAAAACATTCCAGAGTTGAGTCCGGGCAACTTGTCGGAGCTTCATTTGCAATTTTACTTGGATTTGTGATGATATTTGTTTTAAATGTTAGACCGATTCAGGCAGCTTCACAGCTTTTGGTTGCGCTTTCATCGACTCAAAATGCAAAAACAACTGACGACATATTAACTGCATTCAAGGGCGCTTTTGATTTGGGTACTTTTGGGATAAGCGAGATGCGCGAACGCCTTGCGGACATCACAATGCAAGGAGTTCAAGCAACAGATAAACCGCAAATATTTTTACCACTTCTTGATAAATCTATCGGAGAGCTTACAAGAGAAGTTGAAGAAAATCCCCAAGTAGCAAAAAACCTAATTTTTTTGGCAAAGCTTCAAAGTGCCAGAGTTAGTATCACTGGCAAAGACGCAAGTAGAGCAGAGGCTTCGTACGAGCAAGCACTTGCACTTGCACCTAATTATCCTCAAACCTATCTTGGGTTGGCAGAATTTTATTTAATTACGGGTCAAAATGAAAAAGCAACTGTAGCAAGTACTAAAGCGCTTGAACTTGCGGCTCTCAATAGTGATTTATTTTATACTGTTCTTTCATCTTATGTTTTAGCGGAAGATTATATTGGTGCAAAAAAAATGCTTGAAAAATATATTGGAGGGAAAATGCTTCCTCCATATAATGCACATGATAGTGATAAGGAAATTCGCATTTTAATCCAGCGATCTCTTCGAACAAATAAAAATCTTGCTGACAAAATCGAATTTTATAAGGAGCTAAATAAAGAATTTGATCACCCATTCCTCTTCGTTGGATTTGCGCAAACCTACGGGCAGATGGGGAATAGAGCAAAAGCGCGCGAATATGCGCTCAAAGCTGCTGAAGCGGATCCAACTCTTCAGGAACAAGTGAATAAATTTCTCAAGAGTCTAGATTCTTTGCCGTAAATAAAAAGTTTACCGACCTTGTCGTGACAAGATTACCATGAATGTTTTGAGTGCGATTGCAAGGTCAAGTCCTATGTCACGATTTTTAATGTAGAACAAATCGTATTGAAGTTTTAAAATTGTATCGTCAATCGAGGCGTAATAGTAGGGAGGGTTTATTTGTGCCCATCCAGAAAGCCCAGGGCGCACAAGATGACGCATGTCATAAAAAGGAATTTCTTTACGCAAATTTTCAACAAATTCCGGCCGTTCCGGCCGGGGTCCTATAAAGGATAATTCACCCACAAGCACATTCCAAAGTTGCGGAAGTTCATCGATACGAGTGGCACGTAGAATTTTTCCGACGTGGGTGATTCGCCTGTCGTTGGTTTGTGACCATTCAGCGCCGCTCAATTCTGCGGTGCCATCAGAATTGAGTGCTTTCATTGTTCGAAATTTATATAATGTAAATACAAGTCCCATTTTGCCGACACGTTTTTGCCTAATAAATATAGGGCCGGAAGAATCGAGCTTGATGGCGAATGCAGCTAGTGGGAGGAGCGGGAGAAACACAAGACCAAATATACATGCAAAAATAATATCAATACCGCGCTTGAGGGACTCAAAAAATATTTTTTCTGTTTCAGAGATATTTTCAAGAAACCATACTTTTGAAATAAGTGCGACAGGAATTTTCCCTAGGAGTCGTTCATAAAATATGGTAGCGTCAACAAAACGGATACCACTATGAAGCGCTTCATAAATTCCATGTACAAAATTAACGTCTGACTGCATTTCGCGTGGCGCTATGACAATATCGATTGATTCACTTGCTAGGGTTACGAGTGTCTGTGGGTCAATTGCGGTTATCCGAGAGACGAGTTGATAACCAAGCTGAGGATACTGTTTAATAGTGCTTGCAAGTTCTTCAATATCTTTTGATGATCCGAGAAGCATTACTCGGGTTTTTGAAGATGCTTTGATTGAGAAAATAAAAAAGATATGCCATACGGCAAGAAGTATTCCAGTTACAATAAGATTTAATATGAGATTAATTCTTGGGGCAATAGTGAATTCGCGAACGAAATAAAAAAGACCAATCGATACAACACCACAGGCAAGCATGGAATATAGAATCGATTGAAGAATTGTTTGAATTTCGATTGTGGTACGAGCTTCATAAAGCCTGGCGATATAAAAGATAAGAATCCAGATAGCAAATATAATACTAAACGGGAGAATATTGAGTTCCCAAGCCTTTCCAAACCCAAGAGGACCATAACGCACGACGAGCGTTATAGCCAATCCTAAATTAAGTAGGAGGATATCTCCTGCGACAAGGATGAATGTTCTATAGGTACCAAGTGACATAATATGATTCTGACCCAGTATAATGTGTATAACGCCACTTGACAAATACTTAGCCATGTCTTACACTGAAGGCATATGTGGGTGTTTTAGTGTCTTCGATGCTAAAACTTCAAATATGTCCGCACAAAAGCCCCCTTTGGGGGCTTTTGTGTTTTCAGTTTTTTGTATTCTATAGCTTCATATATTATCATGGGCATATGATGTCGGAGGTTTCGAGGGCTAATGAAGCTGGCACTCACATCAGGACATATGTATGGAGTTAAACCCTTCATTGGCCCTCGAAGAACCTGACCATGATGCAAGAAAATATAGATTTAAAAAGTGTTACGTATTTTAAAATCGGCGGGCCTGCTCGTTACTTTGTTGATGTAAAAAACGAGGATGAACTTCGTGATGCAGTAAAATTTGCAAAGTCAAAAAAACTCCCGTTTTGTGTAGTGGGTGCTGCCTCTAATATGTTGGTATCGGATCATGGATTTGATGGAGTTGTAATACGCATGTTGTTTCGAACAATTTCAATTGATCCCACAGATGATACATTACTACACGTGGAAGCAGGCGTACCAAATGCGATTGCAGTAGCGCGTTCTCTTGCTACAGGGCTCGCGGGACTCGAGTGGGCTATAGGGATTCCAGGAACAATCGGAGGATCAATACGAGGAAATGCGGGATGTTTTTCTGGTGAGATAAAAGATGTGCTTGAAACAGTGCGTTTGTATAATACAAAGACAGGAAAAATTGAAGAACATGATAATGCATTTTGTAAATTCGAATATCGTCACAGCATTTTCAAAACGATGCGGCATTTGATAATTCTTTCGGGCGCGCTTCGCTTACGAAAGGCCACAAATCCAGAGTTGGGGCAACGCCTTGTACGGTATTATACTTCATTACGAACTGACAAGCAGGACATTGGCTCTTCTTCTGCTGGGTGTATTTTTAAAAATGTTCGTTGGCCCAGTAATGAGCACGCACGAGCGCGTCTTTTATATCTTTTGCCACAGCTTACTGATTTTGCAGGGCAGGCGACAATGCCCGTTGGATTTCTAATCGATCAGCTTGGTCTTAAAGGAAAGACAATCGGTCATGTAAGCGTTTCAAAAAAACATGGTAATTATCTTATAAACCAAGGCGGCGCGTCAGCAGAAGAGGTAATTATGCTTATTGGGCTTATTAAAGAACGCATGCATCGAAAATTTAATCTCTATCTTGAAGAGGAAATCCAACTTGTTGGGTTTTAGCGTTATACTAACTATATGAGAACAATATATAAAACAAAGAATACAACATTAAATGCAGCGATGAGGGAGTATCTTGGTAGTAAAGTTGTGGGGGTTGTAGAAAAATTAATAGGAGATGACGAGGCCGCAATGCTCGAGATTGAATTTGCACTCGTAACTCGCCATCATAGAAAAGGAGATGTGTGGCGCGCGGAAGCAAATCTTATATTGGGCAAAAAAATGATTCGCGCAGAAGAGACGGGCGACGATCCGCATGCCGTTATTGATGCCCTTGGCGATGAACTCTCACGAGAAATAAAATCATTTAAAGATAAAAGCAAAACAAAGAATATTCGTGGTGGGCGTACGATAAAAAAGATTCTCAAAAAACCACTTTAAAAAAGCATTTTTTTGTTGTACGATGGGATATTATGTCGATTTTCGATAGTGTTTTTGGATCTGCCGAATCACGCACACTCAAGAAATATTCAAGCCTTGTTGAGGATATTAATATTCTTGAAGCAGAATATGAAAAAAAGACTGATGATGAAATTCGGGCTCATATTCGCGCGTATCGAGAAAGTTCGGATATGTCGAGAGAATATCTTGATGAAATCTTGCCGCATGTGTTTGCGATGGTGCGCGAAGCCTCTCGACGTACGCTCAAAAAGCGCCATTTCGATGTGCAACTTATTGGTGGCATGGTATTGCACGAAGGCTCAATCGCCGAGATGCGTACCGGTGAAGGCAAGACTCTCGTTGCAACGTTGTCTGCAACACTCAATGCACTCCAAGGTCTTGGTGTACATATTGTAACGGTAAACGATTATTTAGCACGACGAGATGCGGTGTGGATGGGCGAAATTTATAATTTCCTCGGGCTTACGGTAGGATGCATTGGGCACGATTCGTCTTATCTGTACGATCCTAAATTTACTGAAGGATCGCGTCAAGATGAAGCGCGCGATGTGTTAGGAAGTTTTAAAGTTGCACAGGAATTTTTACGACCGTGTACACGTCAGGAGGCGTATAGAGCTGATATTACGTACGGCACAAACAATGAATATGGTTTTGATTGGCTTCGCGATAACCTTGCAGTGTCGGCAGAAGAAATTCGTCAAAAAAATCATACGTATGCAATTGTTGACGAGGTGGATTCAATTTTGATTGACGAAGCTCGTACCCCACTTATCATTTCGGCGCCTGACGATGAAGCTGCAGATTTATATAAAGTTTTTGCACGCCTTGCCCCTCGTCTTAAAAAAGACGTTGATTATACAGTTGATGAAAAAATGCGCACCGTAATTGCGACCGATGATGGGATTTCAAATGTTGAACGAATACTCGGAGTATCCGATATTTATACCGAGCGAGGCATTAAATATGTGCGACATCTTGAGCAAGCGTTGCGAGCAGAGACTCTTTTCCAAAAAGATCGACATTATGTAGTACAAAACAATAGTGTGGTTATAGTAGATGAATTTACGGGGCGTTTGATGCCGGGTCGGCGTTGGAGTGATGGCTTGCATCAAGCGGTAGAGGCAAAAGAAAATGTTTCTATTCAGAAAGAATCGCGCACGCTCGCTACTATAACTTTCCAAAATTATTTTCGTATGTACGAAAAGCTTTCAGGTATGACGGGTACTGCGGCAACATCGAGCGAGGAATTTCATAAAGTATATAATATCGATGTGGCAACGGTTCCGACGCATCACCCAATGATTCGGAAAGATATTGCCGACAGAATTTATCAAACAGAGAAAGGTAAATTAACAGCGATCGCCCGCGAAGTCAAAGAGCGGCACGGTCGTGGCCAGCCAGTTCTCTTGGGCACAGCGTCGATCGAGAAAAATGAAATGCTTGGCGAATATTTAACTCACGAAGGCGTTCCGCACAATATTCTCAATGCAAAAAATCATGAGCGAGAGGCAGAAATTACCGCGCAAGCAGGTAAACTGGGCGCGGTAACAGTAGCGACAAACATTGCAGGCCGTGGCGTCGATATTATCTTAGGAGGTACGCCGCCCGATGAAGAAGAGTCTAAAAAAGTAAAAGCACTTGGCGGATTATTTGTGCTTGGCACTGAACGACATGAGGCGCGTCGTATTGATAATCAGCTTCGAGGTAGGTCAGGAAGGCAGGGCGATCCCGGTGAATCAAATTTTTATTTGTCACTTGAAGATGATCTTTTGCGTATTTTTGCGCCTGATCGCATCAAGAATTTAATGGGTAAGCTTGGTATTCCAGAAGACCAGCCAATTGAGGCAGGCATGGTTTCGCGCGCTATTGAACAAGCTCAAACAAAAATTGAAGGTTTTCATTTTGATACGCGCAAACACTTGCTCGAATATGATGATGTATTAAGCAAACAACGTACAAGCGTATACCGATCTCGATATGAGATGTTGACTGCTGAAAATGATACGGTCGCCAAAAAAGTTAGTGAAACGCTTGATATGTTTAGTTCCAATGTGCTTGGGGTTGAAGCGGAGGCCGACGAGGTGCGTAAAATTTTTTCAGCACTCGTAGGTCGCGAAGATCAGGCTTTATTGCCGGCCGATGATCTTGATATGCCAGAAGCTTTTCGTAATGCGCTTGAGGCAGAACTGCAGACTCGCATGATACAAGATAAAGAAGGTTTTTTACGAAACGCTCAAGTTTTATATTTACAAATTGTTGATATGTTATGGCGTGATCACTTGGAAGTTATGGAGTATACGCGAAGTTCTGTGGGGCTTCGTGCCTACGGTCAGCGTGACCCACTTGTTGAATATAAAAACGAAGCACACAGGCTTTTCAAAACATTTCATGCAAACTTGGCGCAAATGTTTACGGAAAATCTTTTCAAAATTGGTGCTCAAGCACATCTTCATATGCAACCACAGAGCATGATTACCAATGAGCAACGCGCGGTAGCGGCACGTGTCATAAAAAATGCTGAGGGTGACAAAATCGGTCGCAATGACCCCTGCCCGTGCGGTTCGGGGAAGAAGTATAAGAAATGTGGTGATCTCAATACTGAAGAGCATCAAAAATTGATTATAAGGAGAAAGTAACAACATGGACGGTACTCGATGGAAATTTACAACAACTGCGGATGAGGCATGGGAAATTATGCTGGCAGACTGCGCAGAGGCTAAGCGTTCTATTGATATTGAGCAGTTTGTGTTTCAAGAGGACGATATTGGTAAACGCTTTATTGAGGTTCTTTTACAAAAAGCGGAAGAGGGGCTTCGTGTTCGTGTGCTGGTAGATGCGGCGCGCTCTTTCCCGTTTAGCAACTCTTTGCAACCCGAAAAACTTGAGCGAGCTGGAGCAGAAATTCGATTTTTTAATCCAATAAACCCTTGGCGCGTAAAATATCTAAAATGGTGGCCGTTTCGAGATCACCGTAAATTGCTGGTTATAGATTCCATAATTGGGCATACGGGCGGCGTGGGTATTAATGCTCGATTTCATGGGTGGCGTGATACCAACGTACGCATCTAAGGCACAGTGGTAACAGAGATGGAAGCCGCATTCAAAAGAATATGGGAGAATGCATCACTTCATAGGTTCAAGCGATTTGCACGCCCAGTTCCCGATGCTGATGGTTTTCAATTCATGACTAACTCTCCGCATATTCATCAACGGTATATCTATCACGCTTTAGTGAGCGCAATTCGAAAAGCAGAAAAAACAGTTTATCTGACAACGCCATATTTTATCCCCGATTTAAAATTTTTTAGAAATATTCGACGTGCGGCACGCCGCGGTGTTGATGTACGCATTTTACTACCCGGGCAATCAGATCACCCTTTTCTTATCGATATAGCATCAGGATCATATTTTTCACTTGCTATGAAAAAGGGTGTGCGTTTTTTTAAATATCGCAAAGGAATAATTCACGCAAAAACAGCAATCATTGATGGCGCATGGTCAACCGTGGGCAGTATGAATTTAGATAGTCAGGGACTTTTTTGGTGTTATGAAGGAAATATTGTAAGTACAAACACAGAATTTGCACAAGAATTAACTCAACATTTTTTTACTGATTTAGAGGGGTCAGATGAAATACGACATAACGAATGGGAAGGGCGATCCCGACGCCAAAAAATGCTTGAGCTCTCTACATGGCCGTTTCATAAATTTTTATAATTCAACTAGCAACCCGCGCCCTAATAGTCTTTATTATAAAGGTTGATTTGTCGTACTCACAATGAAAATTTTTCAGAAAGCTGTTCATAAGTATATTTTATATGATACGATGAAGTGAAGATGGATATTTTTGCGCACGCCTTATGGACTGGTGCGGCATTTAAAACAGTCAATAAGAAAAGAAAGAAAAAATTAAGTGTCTGGTGGGGTATATTTTGGGGAGTTGCGCCCGATCTTTTTGCATTCACTATACCGTTTGTTTGGACTATTTGGAATTTAAGTTTGGGTCGTATAACCCTTCAAGAAATTCCACAGCCACGGCACAATGAGCCACCAAGCATGAATCATTACTGGGTCAACGATCTCGCGCGCTTGTTGTATAACATCGGCCATAGTGGGATTGTATTTGTGATTTTTTTTGGCGTTGTTTGGTATTTGTATCGACGACCACGCTTTGAACTATTTGGCTGGCTGTTACATCTTGTGATTGATGTACCGACTCATACGTATGCTTTTTATCCGTCGCCGTTTTTCTGGCCAATTTTTGGGTGGGATTTTCGGTGGGGAATTGCATGGGAGCATCCAGCGTTTATGCTTGTGAATTATTCTTTGCTTAGTATAGTTTGGTTTGCTATTACTCGGAGACGAAAACGAAAACGTCTCGAAAACCAAGTTCAACTCGCGGAATCAACTGCTGTATGAAACTCGTAGTTCATCTCGTAGTAGGAACATTCGCAGCATTGATTGCCGCGGCAATTATACCTGGGGTTCATATCGATAATTGGGTTACGGCGCTCATGGTTGCGGTGGTGCTTGGTGTGCTCAATGTGTTGTTGAAGCCGATACTTATCATTCTTACGCTCCCGATTACAATTTTAACGCTGGGGCTTTTTACGTTTGTTATTAATACGTTACTGGTGATGCTTGCCGACTCACTTATTGTAGGTTTCTCGGTGAGTGGTTTTTGGAGGGCGTTTTTGTTTAGCCTTGTATTTTTTATTCTCAATTCGGTAATGTACCGCTGGGCGAGAGAGGGGCAATAAAAGGGCTTGACAAAAAATTGGAAATGCGCTATGGCTTACATAGCGATTTTTTGTTTTGGGCGGCGTACCGAATACAAAAAACCCCTTTATTAATAAGTATTTTTTAAGCATATGAGTACACAAAAATCTCTTGTTGCTAGAAAAGCTGTTATTGGAGCCATAAGTTTTGTGGCATTTTATGGTTTTGCATTTGCGGCATTAGCCGATACTGCAAGCCCATCAATCAAAGTTTGCAAAGTCGCAATTGATGCAGAAGGCGCTGTCATTGATGGTTCGGCGAGCGCTGGATCCACATTTACGCTCTCAGGCATTACTCCGAGTCCGGAGACTTCGCAGGGTGCGCCCGCTGGCGTGTTTGGGTCGCAAACTTTTATGACCCCGCTGACTCCTGATACAGATTTATTTGGCAGTGATAGCATTAATGATGCTATCTGTATTACATTCAGCGATCTTATAATTGGGAATGGTGGTTATTATTACGGCGAGGAATCAATTTCTGGAACTGGCTGGGCGACGCCAAAATATAATGATCAGTTTGTGACAACGATTGCATCTTTCTCCGATTTTTACTTATACGATGGTAAATTGTTTGATGAAGATATATCAAATGATGACGCTCGAAACCAAGATGCCGATGGTCATATTGTATTGACTGAAGAGCGACCAAATCGCATTCTTGTTATCTTAAATCAATTATTGAATCCGCCAGCGCCAGTTACGCAGTGTAATGATGGTACTGACAATGATGGCGATGAGCTCGTTGATATGAATGATTCTGGCTGTACTGATGCATCTGATAATGATGAAACTAACCCTATTGTAACGCCTCCTCCAAGCCCTGAGCCAGAACCAGTCACACCACCACCGTCTTCAGGTGGAGGTGGTGGTTCTGGAAATGGTGGTAACGGTAGCCCGTACATGATTAGCCAAAGCATTGGCGCTCCTGCGAGCGTTGTAAATACTGGCGGTGGGCAAGTACTTGGCGAGAGTTGTGGAATGTATCTCACTGAATATATTAAATTTGGTGCAAAAAATAATCCTGAAGAAGTTAAGAAATTACAAAAATTCTTAAACAAACATCTTGGGTTAAGTCTTGCCGAATCTGGTTTTTATGACATTAAAACGCGTGATGCGGTAAACCAGTTTCAGCTTAAATACTCAAACGAAGTATTGCTTCCATGGGTATCACACGGTTTACCGAGTATCAAAATACCCACCGGGTACGTGTTTAAGACTACACGTCGCTGGATTAATATGCTTGAATGTTCTGCACTTAATCTTCCTGTGCCGCAGTTGCCGTAATAGTATCGCAAAATCCTCCGTAGATCGCGGAGGATTTTGCTTTGTGGCATAATGAAGTACATGCGCCAAACGCTAAAAAAATATTTTATTCCGCATCGCGGGAATGACTATAAGCCGCACGTGTTGCGGGAGTTTGGCGCACTTATGTTGGCAAGCGCAATCCTTTCGATTTTGCTTATATCATACATACAACTTTCGATATTGATCGAGGTAGATCTTTTTGCCTCTGTTGTTCCATCGATACTAGTTGAGCTTGCAAATGGTGATCGCCAAAGTACAGCGTTGCATCCGCTCGTTCCAAATGCCGCACTTCAAGCAGCCGCGCAAGAGAAGGCAAACGATATGGCCATAAAAGGGTATTTCGCGCATACGAGCCCGGAGGGAATTACACCGTGGTATTGGTTTGAACGCGTAGGGTATACATTTTCATATGCTGGCGAGAATCTTGCCGTTAATTTTAGTGACTCGAAAGATGTTGATAGTGCATGGATGAATTCGCCGGGACATCGCGCAAATATTCTTAATAAAAACTTTACAGAAATCGGTATTGCAACGGCGCGTGGCATGTATCAGGGGCGTGAGACCACATTTGTTGTGCAAGTGTTTCGCCGTCCTGCCCGATCCGTTGGCACTGTTGTACCAAAAATTGCATTAAAACAAATACCTGAAAAACAAACTATGATATCCGCTGTAAAAGGTCTCTCGATAGAGAAAGTTGCAGAGGAGGACATGTTTATAAGTGTAAAAGATGCCGATGCCGCGCCCCTTAATGAGTTAGAAGTAGCTAAGATTCCACAAAAGGAGTCGTCTCGGTTATTGTTTGTCAAAACACTTTTTGCTTCACCAAAAACAACATCCGCGTACGCATATCTCGCGCTTGCCTTTTTTGTATTGTTGTCGCTTGTGTTGACAATATGCATTGAAATTAAACGTCAGCATCCAAAGCATATTGTGTATGGCATTTTGCTTTTAGTTTTAATTCTGTGCGTTTTATATATTCAAAATACCTATATTTTTCCGGTAGTTATAATTAAATAAGGTAGTTTTCTTATCAACACCTTCTACGGTGCTTTTCGCCGTTCGCTCATGTACACTAAGGGAATACTAGGTGTTATAAAAAATATGAATAAAAGCTTTATTATATTAGTCGGCATCGGAATGCTTGTAGCAATCCCTGCTGTTTTTGCTGAAAATAGTTCAACTTCGCCACGTGATATTCGCGAGGGCATTCGAAAAGAAGTGCAAGAATTTCGTCAAGAAATAAAAGATGAGCGTGATGATTCACGAAAGATAATACAGAGTAGGCGCGCAAGTACTACGGAAGCGATTCGCAGTATGCGCTATAAGCTTAATCACAATGCATCTACAACGCTTCAAGATAGAATTAGGTTTCGAGAGTCCATGGATGCTATGCGAAAGGAGACTCATGAATTTGCAGCTACGCAGCGTGAGGCGTTTCATGCCGAGTTTACGAAGCGTCGAGAAGCTTTAAAAGATAAACTTGATGCAGAACGTAAAGATCTTCGTGATAAACTTGCTAAAATCAAAGACGAAACCAAAAAACAAACTGTAGAGACCATTTCGAATCGTTTTGCAGAAATTAATAACAATATACTTGATTATCTTACAAAATTTCTCGATCATCTTGACGAAATTTTTGTAAAAATTAAAACGCGTACCGATGCGGCTGATATCGCCGGTAAAGATGTTACCAAAGCAAAAGTAGCCATTGTAACAGCAGAGAATGCAATAAAAAGCGCTCGTGAGACAATCAAAACACAAGTTGGGAAAACATATCCAATTAATGTGACAACTGAAAATCTGTTGAAAGACGCAGTTTCAAAGGTGCGGAATGCTCTACATTATGACCTTGAAAAAGTCCGTACGCTGGTGCGTGCTGCACATACAGCCGTTAAAGCTGCTGCGGGTGTATTGCATGATATTCCTCGTGTTGATGACGATAGCGACGATGATACGACAGGCACCTCAACACCACCGGTTGCAACAACGTCACCAAGTCAGTAATTAAATAAAATTTATAATTCATTCATAAAATAACGTATGGAATATATACAAAATGTAGGGTCAGTAACTCCTCGACCATCTGGAGGTAAATCGGCAAAAAATATAGCAGTGGTTATTGTTTTATTGATTGGCGTGCTTGCCGTTGCCGGCGTTGCATATTGGAAATTTGCGGATTATAGTATTGATACGGATTCGGAGTATAGACCGGATAACCCTTCTATAAATCCTTCAATTAAAAATGAGCAGACAAGTTCCTCTGCTGCAAATGATACATCAAGTGCGATTGACGCAGAACTCAATGCCATGGGCGAAGTCGGTACGATCGACAACCAGTTTACTGACGTTGATCAAGCCCAAAAAGGTTTATAGAAAATGGCAGAGAAATGAAAACACTCACGGATTTCCCGCAAGGAAATCCGTGAGTGTTTTTTGCGTATCTTCAAGTATAGCTTTGTTAATTCCCTTTGGTGATAGTGCGTAAAGTATTCGATTGGATATAGACTCTGTTTTATTGATACCAAATATGATGCCACGAATACGAGCGGTATAAGGGTCGATAAGTACTCCACCTGATGAGCCATGTTGGGCACTGATGGTAGCACGCGATTGTATTATGGAATAACCCACATCCGTAACTATTGTATTTGAAAATGCAAGACTCAATGATTGAAAAATTATTTGCGCGCTTAAAAGTTCTGCAGGGTAACTTAAGGTAAGAAACGTTTCATTTGGCACAGGTTCTGTTTCATAATCAAAGTCAAAAAAAGATGTTTGAGTGGTTTGTTTTAATTTCCAAATTGCGATGTCGTGTGTAGCGCGGACAGATTCAGACGTTGTTGCGTGGTATATTTTTGGGCTCCACACAAGTCGGGCGGTATCAAAATTTTGGGCAGGAGAGCCGCGGCGGACAGTACACGTTGGATGTACATCTTTTAAATCATCGGCAATGTGCGCGTTTGTTGCAATATAACCGTTGGAAGATATGATAACGCCAGTGGCAACAGTAGTTTTGCCGTCACCTTGGTCGCATAGAAAATTTACAATCGATTCGAGTCCTTTTTTATAAATAGAATCTTGAGAGAGTTGTTTTCGAGGAAGTGAAGCTACCGGCGGAGACGCTACGATGGGCGATGGAGGCGGTTCAGGAGGGATCTCTTTTTTTATTATAATATGAGCTGGCTTCGGAGGTGGAGGCACTACCTTTGTTGGAGTAATAGGTTCTGGGGTTATTGGTAGGGGAGGAGTTTCTTGAGTTTGAATTTTGCGGGGCGGTGGTATAAGAATTTCTTTTTGTGGTGGTGCAATAATTGCAAGTGAACTTAAAAACAATATGCAAAAAATTATTATATAAAATAATACTTTCATAATGATGTATCCAGTATAGAGAGTTTCGTGCTACATTAACAGTATGGATAAAATAACCATACTTGTTATAGTTATAGTCGTTCTTATGATCGGGAGTATATTTCTTTTAAGTCGTATAAAAATTCAAGCGAGTGTTCCGTTGCCGAAGCAGAATAACAATTCTGTGCCCAACAGTATTACAATCGAAGGAAAAGAAATATTTATAGAATATGCTCGAACACGCCAAGAGCAGCAGACCGGCCTTATGAATCGAAAATTTCTTGATGAAAATGCTGGTATGCTTTTTGTGTTTTCTATGGCATTACCACAATCATTCTGGAATCAAAATACACTCATACCGCTCGATGTTATTTGGATTCGTAATGGAGTTGTAATTGGTGTCAGCGCTCTACCAAACATTCAAGAACAATCAAAAACAATATTTTCGCCAGGATTGGCCGATCAAGTGCTTGAAGTAAACGCTGGCTTTGCAAATCAATATAATATAAAAAGAGGAAGCATTATTAAATAGAAAGTTTGTATTACGTGCATGGCTCTCTATATTGTCGCAACACCCATTGGAAATTTAAAAGATATTACAATTCGCGCACTCGAAGTATTAAAGAGTGTTGATTATATTGTAGCTGAAGATACTCGAGTGTCGAGCAGGCTACTTGCACGTTATGAAATAAAAAAACCGTTATATTCATTTCATGAACACTCATCGGAAGATGCTTTGCAAAAAATAATAACGTTGCTTAAAGAAGATAAAAGTTTTGCGTATATCGTTGATGCAGGAACTCCGGGCATTTCTGACCCAGGTAATTATCTCGTACAAAAAGTTTCTAGCGAAGCTCCAGAGGTTTTGATCGTACCGATACCAGGGCCATCAGCGCTTACAACCGCAATTTCTGTTGCCGGGTTTCAAATGGATAAATTTGTCTTTATGGGGTTTCCTCCACATAAAAAGGGGAGGCAAAAATACTTTCAAGAAGTATACGATGCTCCGTATTCAGTAGTGCTCTACGAATCTCCGCACAGACTTATCAAAACCCTAAAGGAGCTTTCTGAAGTAGGTTTATCAATGTATGAGTGCGTGCTCATTAAAGAAATTAGTAAGGTTTATGAAAGAATTGTAAGAATGAGTATAGCTGATATGGTTCAAGAATTTTCAAAAGAAAAAAAACAAAAAGGCGAATTCGTGTTAGTTATCAACAAGAAAAAGAATAAATAGCAAATATTTTTTGCTCGAATAACTTACAATAATAGTAAGGTTTAGTCGTCGGGATTATTGTAAGGTTTGTGTCTAAGAGTAGGTATTTGCTGGAGGGGGATGGTAATTTTATAAGCTTTTGTATCGAACAGAAGTAGGTTTTTTATTATTAATCAAATTTTTATCACAATGGTAAATCAAACTCTAAAGGTCTTTCTCGTTCTGACTCTATTTTTAACAACCGCGATTTCAATTTCTGAATTTTCAATATTTTTGCAGAACACGGAAGGCTCTGCAATTGGCATACAGCAATTTGCGAATGTTGATTTTGCTCAAAATAATTCTCCTCAAATATTGGAACCGCAGGTTATAGAAACACCTTCTACAGTGCCTGAAAAAAATGTAGGATTTGGGTCTGCTGTTGCTCAGGTGCTAGGCGCTTCCACTTCACTTACTGATTCACAAATACAATCTATCATTTCTTTGCTTCAAGCATTTGGAGCTGATCAGAGTGTTATTACGAATACAAGGATTGCATTGGGAGGAACAGCAACAAGTACTGTAGGCACGTTAACTGTTACAGAAGATACTGCTGCTTCTCTTACATATAGACTTGCGCAAGCAGGAACTACAGGAGTTACATTTACTCGATTAAAATTTCATGCAACAGGTGAGGCGATAAATGTAACGCAACTCGCATTGCACCTTACGAATAGCGCATCGAGTTCGCCAGCAGATTTTGTTGGGAACCAAGTGCGATTGTATAAAAATGATGGCGTTACGCTTGTTGGCGCTGTAACATTTCCTGGCGCGCTTCGACGCGCATCAAGCACTATTACTGATTTTCTAATTCCTGCTGATTCTGATGCGTACATGATTGTAAAAGGTGATCTTTCACAAATCGGAATTTCTCAAGCCGGCGTTCAAGGTCATTTGATTGCAGTTGATTATGTTAACGACGGAGGTAACGGAAATGCAAGTACCCGTGGAATAGGTCAAATGTCGGGCACATATGTTTATGCAACATCTCAATCGACACGCGTTGCATCGGTTCGCGTGTTTAGTTCGGTGCCAACGATTGCCGATGTAACTACGGGGAATTCGCTTGTGAGTGGAGGTGATCTTTATAAATTTTCAATCACGGCGCCCGCGGCCATTGGTTCAAGCGGATCAAGTGGAGTTCAGCTTAAAAAAGTAACATTTCGAGTAGCTACATCTTCCAGCTTGGTTGAAGGTTTTAAATTATATGGTCCAAGTGGTGCGGTTAATTCTGTTTCGACAAATACTCATCACGATTATACTGGCGGGCCCAACGTTGTTGAGATTGTTTTTGATTCAACTGCTTCCGATCGAATTATAGGAGCGGGGACTGCAAAGACATATTCTTTACGAGCAACAAATGCAAGTGTGCTCGGAACAGGAGTTGGCTCAGCAAGTATTCAATTGCTTGGTGATTATGCGTACCCAAGTTTACCAAATAGATTTATGGGCGACTTTGCTTCTATAAATAGTGCATATTGGCTAAATAATTTTATTTGGTCACCACAAGCGACAACTACTGTTGTAGCGAGCGACAATGATTTTACAAATGGATACGGAGTGCCAATTGCAGGTTCGCAAGCTACATTAACTAATAATTTACCAACTCACACATTTACGTATGATAATGGTGGAGGTTCAACGGTTGCCGCACCAAGCAGTCTTTCCGTTCGCACATACCAAGAGAATGTCTACCCGTCAGGCACCAGGTCGTCACTTAAACTTACATGGCTTGATAATTCCACCGACGAAAGTTTATTCTTGGTTGATCGCGCAACGAGCACCCCATCTTTCCCCGGCACATGGTTTGTCGCAACCTCGTCACCCGGAGCGTATCTTACTAAGTCATTTCAAGATACGCATGCTGTGCCCGGCATTACCTATTATTATCGCGTACAGGCATGGAAGCAGATTTGTTCACCGACATGCGCATTTGTTTATTCAGGATATTCAAACACTGCCTCGGGGGCGGTGACAGCATCATCCTTACCCGATCTTGCTATTCAGTCTTACAATATTTCTCCAACAGCATTAATTGTGGGGTCGCCAGTGTCGGTAACAGTGATAGTCCAGAATCAAGGCACAGGTGTTGCAAATAATATTTCTGTTCGAGTTGATTTATGCCCAGCAAGTCCGATTGGTTGCCCAGTAGGAAATTACACTATAAGTTCTCTCGGGGCTGGACAATCAACAACGGTTAATTTCCCTTCTATATATACGCCAGCAATTTCAGGGCAGTATGATTTCGACATTTTGATTGATTCCAATAATGCCATTCAAGAATCAAATGAATCAAACAATTCCGTATATCAGTTTCTAACTGTTGCTCCCGCGCCTGTTGTAGAAGACACCACCCCACCAACAGTTTCTATTACCTCTCCTGCACCATGGAGTACGTACAGCGCAGGGCAGACAGTAACAGTTACTGCTACAGCATTCGATGCAGGCGATATTTCTAAGGTCGTGTTTTCTAAAAGTGGCTCTGATGTAAATACTGACTATTATGCGCCCTATGAGTTTAGTATGCCAATAACTGGCCTAGGTCAGCATGCATGGTTTGCTACTGCGTATGATAACAATGGAAATCATACTATGGCAGGGCCAATTTATTTTAATATAACTGCTCCTGTCGTTGAAGACACAACTCCACCAACAGTTTCTATTACCTCTCCTGCACCATGGAGTACATATATCGTAGGGCAGACTGCGGTAGTTACTGCTTCAGTGTATGACGTTAGTGGAATTTCTAAAGTTGAATTTTCTGATGGTGGCGCGTTGAAATTTACTGCTACAACCATGCCATACGAATACAGCATGCCAATAACGAGCAGTACGCCATTAGGTCAGCATGCATGGTTTGCTACTGCGTATGATAACAATGGAAATCATGCTATGGCAGGGCCAATCTACTTTAATATAACTGCTCCTGTTGTGATGTCTTCTTCGTCTGATTACGCCGCGTCTCAAGTCGCAGGTGCTTATATAGAGAAACCTTTTTCTGTTATGCTCACGGCAAGCCGCCCTGACCTTGGCATTGTAGACGCTACCAATTCAGCAGTTCTTCCAATGGCAGGCTCCGTAACACTTTCATGGAATGCGTTAGGCGCGATTGTATGTGTAATCCCTGGATCAAACTTTGGCCTTCTCGGATCTTTCGGATCACGACAGACGAATACTATTTACTCAACTCAATTATTCACCCTTTTGTGTAGTGATGGTGAACAGGTCGCGTCACAAGAAATAAATATTTATGTAAATAAATAAATATTTTCACATGATAAAGTTTTGTTAAAAAATATGATACCAAAGATAACAATTATTAAATCTGTATCATCATGAAAAAGTTTTTTCGCCCAGACAAAGTCGAGTTTGGGTTAGGCATTTAATTACTTAATAGTCAATAATAATTTATTAATATGAACATATCAAACTTTTTTCAAGACAAATCTTTACGGGCATTACTTGTGGGCTCGCTAGCAATTACACTTATTTTGCTTGTGGATATTAATACACATGATATCTCTAAGCAAGAGCTACAGGTTAGCGGGGCGCTTAATGGGGTGGCTGCGGCAAATCTTATCGATGCCACTGGGGGAGCTCAGTTAGCTGCCGCAGGTATAACGACATTACCTGATCCTGACGGTCTTACTGCTGTCGCGCTTTCACAGAATTCGATAAAAATTGGATGGTCTTATCCAACGGGCGTTAGCATTAGGGGTTTTTCTATTGAACGAACGCGAGATGTATCTTGCGCGACAGGTTTTACCTATTTAACTGCCGTCAGGAAAGGCACGTATACATATACAAATACTGGCCTCCTTGCTAACACTTTTTATTGCTACAGGGTACAGGCATATCAAAAAGTAGCGAGTTCGTATGTATATTCAGCTTATTCCAATATGGCCGGTGCGACGACCCAAAATATGGCAGGCTCATTAATGATTAAACGAGTCGGTTCTGACGATACAGTACAAACCGCTCCTCTGGGTACAGCGGCAAAAGTTGATCAAGGTGTAGCAATAATCGACAACCCAGCGTATTTTAGTCCGGTTTCAGTAGGTTCCCATATTGCATATGCTAGCGATGTTGCTGGTTTTGAAAAATTAGTAGGCACTTGTTCGTTTGCCCAAGGAACGACCGAATGTTCAGTAAACTCATTTTCTGTGGTACCCACTCAATCGTGCGATGGCGTTGTGTGTGCTTTTCCGATAGATGTCTCTGCAGGGGTGGTTAGGAAAGTTGTGTTTAAATATATAGACATTATTTCTCCTCAAAACGCTTCTATCACGAGTCCAATATCACAAACCTACACCACAGCTCAAACAGTATCTATCATAGCTACAGCAACTGACAATGTAGGCGTAACTAAAATGGAGTTTTACGACAACTCCGTATTAAAAGGAATCGATGTAACTCCAGCTGATGGCTTCATCTATAGATGGATAGTATCAGATATTGACAATGGAACTCACTCATGGACTGTCAAAGCTTATGATGCGGCAGGGAATATGAGCGCACTTTCTCCTGATGTAATTCTTGCTGTAAACATGTCAACAATTCCACCACTCACTGCATCATGTTCAGTTTCGCCGACAACAATCCTAGTTGGAGGGTCAGCGACTTGGTCTGCGTCTCCATCCGGAGGCACAGGTTTCTACACATATGCATGGAGTGGCACGGACAGTCTTACTGGATCTATACAATCAGTCTCTAAGACCTATACACTCACTGGCATCAAGTCAGCATCAGTTACGGTAACCTCAGGAACAGAAATTATCACACAAACATGTTCAAACTCGCTAACCGTGAATGCACCTGCATTCGACTTCTCACTTTCTAACGGAGGCGCACGGTCAGTCGTGCAGGGAAGCTCGGTTACAAACACGGTAACCGCAACACTTCTTGCAGGAGCAACACAGGCAGTAAGCTTTACGGCATCAGGTTTGCCAGTCGGTGCCACTGCAACATTTTCTCCCGCAAGTTGTAACCCAACCTGTACCACCACACTTACTGTTTCAACTCTCTCAACAACTCCAACAGGCGCATCAACCATCACCATTACGGGAACCGGTGGAGTGACACGCACGACATCATTCTCGCTAACCGTGAATGCACCTGCATTCGACTTCTCACTTTCTAACGGAGGCGCA
>ERZ1292629.857-Hain-H43-01um-R1-857-length-32852-cov-25_pt1 | contig 32852 bp, 36 predicted proteins | sample MGYA00564399_ERZ1292629 | MGnify/ENA primary metagenome ERZ1292629 (study PRJEB36523, sample SAMEA6512636) | groundwater metagenome | collected 2019-01-08 | study: AquaDiva: Metagenomics assemblies of 32 groundwater samples
CGTAGAAGCATTATCAAAACTTGTTTGCATGGGGCTTCAATGCCCCCTTCTCCACCACATTCGCTCTTGTCGCCACGCTCCAAGAGCTACGCGGTGCAAGCACCACCAGTTCGCACTGATTCAAACGAAAGCGTATACTTGATTGGTGATAATATCTTTTTTCCAGCCTGTAAAAAATTACTGGCATAAGCACAAAAATTTCCGGCGGACAGTTGGAGTTTTCTGCGTAATTATAGGAGTAATCGCTTTTTTCACGCCCTTAACTCCCGGTTCGTGGCTCGTACTCGTTGGGCTTGAAATTTTCGGGGTTAGAATCTTGTTTTGGGAAAAAATAAAATCTTATCTTGCAAAAATTTGGCAGCGGTAATCAATACCAACTAAAAAATTTCCATCCCCTTAATGATTAAGGGGTTGTATATCTCTTTTACCAAAGTTTGCTGTGCGTCTAGACTGACTTCACCATTTCGCTTTTAATCTTTCCTTCTTTCAATTTCTTTAGTATTGTTGTTGCTTGGGACGATAAGAGATCGCTTCTAGGATGTGATTGGGAGTAATTTCCAAAGAAGAATCAAGGTCGGCGATGGTGCGGGCCAGTTTTATTATTTTATGATAAGAGCGAGCAGAGAGATCCAAAGTTTTGGCTGATTTATTTAAAATTTCTTTTACCTCATCTGAAATTTTTAAAATAAGGGTTATGTCGCGAGCGCTCATTTCTGAATTTGTATTTATTTTTCTCCCCGCATCTCTGAATCTTTTTTCTTGAATGTTTCTGGCTTTTATAATTCTCTCTCGAGCAGGAATGCTTTCGCTTCTCTCTGCTTTCTCGGTAAGCTTCTCGTGATCTACCTTTGAAACCTCTGTCCAAATATCAATACGGTCTATAATTGGGCCGGAAATTTTTCTTTTGTATCTCTCAATTTGCAGAGGAGCGCAAGTGCAAGGTTTGCCTTTTATACCAAAATTTCCGCACGGACAGGGATTCATCGCCGCCACCAGTATAAAATGAGCGGGAAATTTTACCGTCCCTTTGGCTCTGGAAACCGAAACTACTCTTTCTTCCAAAGGTTCGCGCAATGACTCAATGGCTCTATTTTCAAATTCTGGAAATTCATCTAAAAACAAAACACCCTTGTGTGCGAGAGTCACCTCCCCCGGCTTCGGATTGGTGCCGCCGCCAATCAAAGCCACATAAGAGGCAGTATGATGGGGGGAGCGAAAAGGCCTTTCGGCTACCAAAATGTCGTTCAAGGCGCCAGTCATAGAATGAATTTCTGTCACTTCTAAAATTTCATCAAAAGAAAGCGGCGGCAGGATGCTGGAGAGCGCTCGAGCAAGCATTGTTTTACCAGTGCCCGGCGGTCCGTAAAGAGCAATGTTGTGTCCGCCGGCTGCCGCTATTTCCAGCGCTCTTTTAGCCGATTCTTGGCCTTTGATATCGGCCAAATCAAGAGAAATATTATGCAAGTTTTCTATTTTTTTATTTTTTTCCTGTTTTAATTTTTGGTTTATGTCCGTATCATGAGCAATGTGATTTATAATTTCTCCCAATGTCTCGGCCCCATAAACTCTTATGCCGTCCACCAATGCCGCCTCGGAAGCATTTTGAATTGGCAAATATATTTCCCTAAATCCTTTTTCTTTGGCTTTTCTAGTAAAGGCCAGAGCGCCTTTTACAGAACGCAGAGAACCATCCAAAGAGAGCTCTCCTAAAAATATTTTATCTTTTGAATCAAAAAGAATGTCGCCGCTGGCAAGTAAATATGAAAGAGCAATGGCCACATCCAAACCAGAACCTTCTTTTCTGACTTCTGCCGGAGCCAATGAAATAATTACTTTATGATTTTTAGATTTTGGTGATTCAAAACCGCTATTTTTAACCGCCGCGCTTATTCTGTCTTTGGCTTCATCCACCGCTTTATCTCCTAGTCCAACTATAGAAAAAGAATTGAGACCCCGTGAGAGGTCCGCTTCCACATCAACAATATAGGGCTTTAACAATGAAGCCTGAGCGCTGTGAACTTTCGCATAACTCATATGAATATTTTAGCACAAGAAAAATTTAATTCATGTGCGTTTTGCATGTGCGGGCGGCGGGGTTGGCTATGAGGCGGTCTTCTTCTATGGGTTCGCTAGAGACTTCACAGACGCCATAGGTATTTTTTTCTATCTTATTTAAGGCATCTTTTACATCATTGTATCTGATTTCCAATTCTTTAAGCACCGCCGTATTTTCTTCAAATTCCTCTATGTTGTCGGCAGTTTCGTTTTCATCAGCGCTTTCCACATTCATATCAGCCGGCTCCGCTTCCCAATCAGCTTTATTGTCCGGATTTTTTCGGCCAATACTGTCGAGCTCTTTCTCAACTAAAAAAAGTTCTTCTTCCAATTTTTCTTTAAAATAATTTATGTCTATGTCGTTTCTCATATTTTTATTTATGGTGAGCTTGTCGAACCATTTTATCATAATTGGGCTATCTGGCAATCGAGCGGGAAGCATAGATGGAGAATATTTCACCGATGGCCGGAAGATTATTGGTGATGAGAATAGTATTTTTATCAAGAAACGAATAGGCTATTTTTGTTTGGTTTTTTTGATTAGCCAAAGCTCTGGTATCCTTGTTTTTGACAATAATGTCTTTCCAGCTCAGAAAATCTTGCTTCATTGGTATTTTGACACTAACAGTAGTGCTGGCGACAATACCCGTGTTCGTTTCCGTATTTAAGAAAGACATATCTTTTTCCATATTTCCTTCCCAATCAAGCATGCCCGAAAAAGCCCTGCCGAAATCATTGACGGTGATGATTATAAAAGAAGAAACTTCTTTATTTTGGGAAATCACTCCGACTGCATATTCATCTTCCAAAGTCCGTCCAAGAGTGGCCGGCAATGACACTTCCAAAAAATCAAAAAAATCTTGAGCCTTTTTCAGCAAGCGTCCGTCTGCATCTGATATTTTCAAAATACTTATGCCATTAGATAGAGATAATTTTGCAAGTTCCGTTCCGAGATTTTGGCCGGTTAAATTGGCCAGAGTAATCAAATTATTGTATGGAATTATTTTTTCTTCAACCACAACTTTGCTCACTGGCTCCTTTTTAATAAATTCAAAAATATAAAAAGAAGCCAAAATGCCGCCAGCCACCAAAAGCAAACTTAAAAAAGCCATAGTGAAATTTATCTGAAAACCTTCTTTGCTCTGGGCTGGTTTTGGAATCAAATGAACATTATCTTTTTTCTCTTCTTTTTCTGCTTCTTCTTCCTTTTTTTTCTCCTCCTCTTTTCCTTCTTTTTCTTTTACGGCAATGGAAATAACCGATTCATTTTTTTCTTTTATAAACTCAGCCATATCGCCTTGATAAGTTCGCAACGAAGAAAGCTTGCTTTTATTATGCAAAGCGTCAATGACTCTGCCAAAATCTTTTGGAGTTTGTCCGAGATTATCTAGATTAGTATCTTCTTTTTTTTCTTCTTCCTCCATTTTATTTATTGGGTTTTTTGAAGCTTTACCAACAATTCCTGCACCTGTTTTTGTAGAGCTTCTATTTGGGCTTTCAAGGATTGGATTGAAACGGGAGATGCAGAGCTGGCAAAAAGCAAAGAATTGATCTTCCCTCTAGTAATATTGCCAACCGCTCCATAGCCGGTAGAGTTTGGATTGCCGGAAGAGATGATGTTCATGGCTTTTTGAAATTTCTGAACAGCTGATTGGGTGGCATAACCGAAATAGCCGGTAACATTGTCTGCCGTCAGATGGCCTTGCTTAATGAGGAAAGTTTGAAGAATGGTGACATCGGTACCGCGGGCTCCAAGAGAAATGTTTTTGGAAATTTGTTGAGAAGAAGCGATTGGAGCAGAGATGGCGGCACTTCTATACCTGAATATATCGGTGTTGATTTTATCGCGGGTGGTTCTGCCGACATTTCCCCAAGCTGGTCCGCTGCAAATAATACTTTTGTCGCATTGATATTTTTTAACGGCAGCGTCAGTGATAGTGTCAAAAGATCCTGAAATTTGATCTTCGGAAAGATATTTCTCTAGAAAAAGGAAAGTTTGCAGAGAAGTGATTTCTTGAGTGGCGTTCTTGGTGCCTATGCCTAGTGAAGTTTGGAGAGGGTTGAGTGTTTCTAATATGACTTGGGGCGGTAAAGCTGTAGTGGACAGAGGAGTGGTTGGGGTGGGAGTGGTTGGGGTGGCAGGTACTGGAGTAGTGGGGGCGGGTGTGGTCGTGGGTGAAGGAGTGGTTGCGGGGGGAAGAGTGGGGGGAGGAGGAGTCGGTGTACCTCCTCCGGAAGCGGTTTTGATGAGAACGAAAGCGCCGAATTCGGGAGCTGTATGGATAGGCATATTTGCCAACGTTCCAACAGGAGAATATATCGCAAGCCCAGTCATGGGTATGGAAATAGGTTGGCCTGAATATATTCCAGTGAGCACGGGTGAACCAAAATAGTTCTGAACATCGCGCACTTCAAATCTATCGCCCGATGCTAATCCAGTACCAGAAATATTCACCTCAACGCTACTCTGCTTAAGCCAATTATAGATAATAATATTTGCCCGGCCTGTCTCATATTTATTTGGCCGCACAAAAATTTTATTTTCCGGAGGCACACCACCCGGAGTTCCTTGAGTGTAGGTGCTGTTTTTGTCAAAGGGAGTGAGGCGCAACCAATCCAAATCATAATCGTATTGTCCTCCTCCATAGGTATTGGGTCCGCCCGGATAGGAAAAACTATATGTCTTTCCATTTTCCCAGACATAATTATTATCAAAATAAGTGTTGTAATTCCAAGTAAAAGCAGAAGCCGGAATTCCGGTATTGGGTTTGGCGAAGGCAATATCGCCACCCCAGGGATTACCGGACACCCAAATTGTATTCCCCGTAACCACGGCTGAATTCCATCCTTCAACTGCTAAACCGTTTTTCCTTCCCGCAATATAATTATCCTTGATTTCTACATCATTGTTTTGCGTGCCGGACCAGCCGAAGGTCATCCCTCCGCCTCCCCAAGAAACCGGCGGCGAGTAAATGTAGGAATTTTTAACATGGATATTGGTCATCGGGTAGGAGCCGGTGCCAAGAAAGAAATTACCTTCATTATTTCCAAAGCTGGTAAATCCATCAAAGGAAACATTATTGCCGTGGCCCTGATAACCAAAGACCTTTTGCCCGGTAGCGTGGTTGTTGAAAGAAATCACATCATTCAAATTAACACTGCCCGCATTACTTTGAATATAAAATCCGTGCCCGTGGCCGCGGCTCGGACTTGTCCAGCCGTTTGAATATACTATTAACCCTGAAAACTCCGAGTTGCCAATGGATTGTTCCCAAGTCCCCACCCCGTCCCCCACATCGTGTATAACAAGATTAATGAATTTTACGTCCTGTCCCCTGTTGTTGATGCCACCCAACCTGCGTTCCAATCGGTTTGATTCATCGCCTCTAGGGTCAAGGGTAGTTAAAATTCTGTTCTTATCGTAACTGTTGGTTATTTCAAAGTCCCAGAACCAGGTATTCTGGCCTAATGCCAAAAGATTCGCCTGGCCGGTAAATACGCGCGCGCCGGCTGGAAAAGCTTTCGCCGGATACCCGCTCCAACCGCGAATTACTGATAAACTATTATTTGACCCAACGCCCCTTACATATATACTTTCATAATTTGTTCCATCTTCAATTGTAAAACCATTGCCATTTAATTGACTGATATCACTGATGGTTATTGTTGTGTCAGTTTCAGAAATTGCATTGACCAGGGTGATATTAACATTCCAATCAAGCACTGCCCATTCTCCGGGATACGAACGGACTATAATCGGCTGGGCCGAGGTGCCGACTAACTTGCTGACATACCATCCTTTATACGTCCCTCCTCTTAGCCAAATCGTATCTCCGGGTTGAACCGATGCCGGCTGATTTAAGGCAGTTTGCAAATCCCAGGGACTAGTAATAGAACCATCGCCGGAAGAGGTGCCGCTGGGAGAAACATAAAATTCACCGGTAGTAGCTCCTAACACTGTTCCTTGAGATGATTGCTGAACTGCTGCCAGATTTGGCAATCCCATGACCATACTCTGTAAAGCCAGTACTATGGAGGTAAGGCCGGAGATAAGTTTTATTAGTATGTCCTGGGTCATGTGTTTATTTCAATCTTATTTTACCACAAACAACAAAAAGTTTTTAATTCAGTGTTTTTCTCTATTCCTCACTTCAATTTCTTCTTTCAATAAATCAAACTTAATTATAAAATTTTCAAAAAATCCATTTTGTCCAACTAATCCGTAAGGCATAACTTTCCCAGCAACGCTAGGCATAAAACCGGCGTTGATTTCAAAAGGCCAGCCGCCAACTTCTATTGTTATTGGATGAACATAAAAAAGTGAACACTTACCACCAACTCCAAAAACCTCTTTAGGTTTTCCTTTCTTTATATTAATTCCAAGATAACTCCCGATTTCTTCATCAAAAAGGCAGAGATCGGCCCCAGAATCTACTAGGACTTCATAACGAATATATTTATTTTGATTTTTAAGAGTTATTTCTATAACAGGCCTCAATATTGAACCATATCGTTTGTATTTGAATTTCATAGTGAACCAACATAAGCAGCCATCCTTTCAGGTACTCGCATGACAATGGGATTATTGTTGTTTTTCTTTTTAGCAACAGAAATAGCCTCTTTTAAAGTTTTGCCAAACCCAAGCACAGTAATCTCATCGTCTGCCAACGCTATCCAAAGTCCTTTATATTTTTTGTATATTTTTGTCCAGTCCATAATGGGAATATACTATCACATTTTTTATTTTATTTCCTCTGAATGAAATTGGGGTCGGCGTCTTTGATGGAAAGTTTCAGTCGGCCTTTATCATCTATACCTTTTATAATAACTGGCACTTTCATGCCCACTTTCAAATATGTTTCTGTTTTTTCTATTCTGAACGGAGCAATTTCGGAAATATGCACCATGCCGTCGCTCTTTGGCCCAAGTTTTACGATAACCCCAAAATCAGCAACACGCACCACTTCTCCAAAACATCTGTCGCCTTCTTTATATTCTTTAACAATATCTTCAATCAAAGTTTTGGCCTTTTCCGCGCCTGCCATTTCGCCGGTTATATAAATTGTACCATCTTCTTCTATATCAATTTCCACCCCGGTGTTATCTTTGATTTCATTTATGACTTTGCCGCCGGTGCCAATGACCATGCCAATTTGGTCCGGCTTGATTTTGATGGAAATTATTCTGGGCGCTCTGGGCGATAATTCTTTTCTAGGCTCTTTTATCTCCTCGCAAAGGCGGTCAATTATTTTGAGCCGGGCTGTTTTGGCTTTTTCAAATGCTTCCTTCAAAATAGTGAGAGAAATGCCATTTACTTTGACATCCATTTGGACTGCGGTTACCCCATCCCTAGTGCCTGCCACTTTAAAATCCATATCGCCATGTTCGTCTTCTGGTCCCTGAATGTCGGTTAAGATTTTGTAATCATAATCACATTCCCTCGACTCCGCTCGGGATTTCGCTTTGCTCAACATAAGTCCCGAAGCGATGCCAGCCACCGTTTTTTTAATTGGCACGCCAGCATCCATCAAAGCTAGGGCGCTTGCGCAAACCGAACCCATTGAAGAAGAGCCGTTTGACGCCAAAACTTCTGAAACGATTCTAATGGTATATGGAAACTCGTCTTTAGCGGGTAAAACAGGAAGCAGCGCTCTTTCAGCCAGAGCGCCATGGCCGGTCATTCTTCTGTTCATACCCCCCACTCTGCCAACTTCACCGACAGAAAAAGGCGGAAAATTATAATGGTGCATAAATCTTTTATTTGTCTGCAATTCCATGCCGTCTATCATTTGAGAATCTCCCGGAGCACCGAGTGTCAGAGCTGAAAAAATATGAGTGCCGCCTCTGTAAAAAATACCCGAACCATGAAGCACGGGAGAAATACCGCCCGCCTTGGCATATAAATTTCTCAAATCATCAAATCCCCGACCATCTATCCTTTTGTTTTGTTCAACAGAAATTTTATGGACAAAATCATTTATAGCTTCGTGAAAAAGCTTTTTGGCAATTTTTTGGTCTGCCCCCAGCATATTTTCATTAAGATATTTGAACCACTCATCTTCCAAGGCATAAATCTTATGCTTACCTGCCTCACCCATAATATTTTCAATTTTTTTCAAAACCTGTTCTTCAAAAGCTTTCTGCAAATCTGCCGGTATTTCCGTCTTTTTTATTTCTATTTTTTTCTTTCCTATTTCCTTAATTATTTTTTCCTGGAATTTTTGAATTTTTTCCAATTCTCCTTTGGTTTTTTCCAGAGCTTTCATTAGAACTTCTTCGCCAATCTCACCAGCGCCAACTTCTATCATATTTATTGTGCCATCTCGCCCACAAGCTATTAAGTCTAGCTCGTAATCCCCATTTCTTATTTCATAAGAAGGATTTATTAAAAATTCTTCTTTGCCCTTAAGCTTACCAATACGAACGGCGCCCACTGGTCCATTCCAAGGTATTTCAGAAGTAGCCAAAGCCAAAGAGGAAGAAATAACGCCCAAAATATCTGGGTCATATTTATCAAGAGAAAGCACAGTCACCACTACTTGAATTTCATTTCTTAAATTGCTGTCAAAAAGAGGTCTAATGGTTCGGTCAACAATTCGTCCAGAAAGAATAGCTTCATCTGACGGCCTTCCCTCTCTTCTCAAAAATCTAGAACCTAAAATCTGTCCTGAAGCGTAAAATCTTTCCTCGTATTCAACCGTCAAAGGAAAATATTCCAGCTCTTTTTCTCCTTTGGACATGACCGCCGTCGCCAAAACCACCGTATCGCCTAATCTCACCAAAACAGAGCCGTGAGCATTTTCAGCCAAATCATTAAACTCGGCTATTAACTTTTCACCTCCAATCTCAACTTCAAACTTTTTAGATGTCATATTATTGGGCGAGCGAGTTTTGAATGTTTTCAAGTCCAACAATTTTGGGCTCAAAAATATTCAAACCTAAACAACCCGCGTTATTTATAACATTTTTAATATACCATAAGATAAAATTTTTTGCTATATTTTACTTCCTCGCCTCAACAATGGATAAAGCCGCATTGGCTGGAACGATAGCATAATGGTCAAATTCAATGTTGGCGGAGCCGCGGCCCTCTGTCATAGAGCGCAGAGTAGTGACATAGCCGAAAAGTTCGGAGAGAGGCACTTTGGCGCGAACAACTTTAAGACCGGCTCTGTCATCCATGCCTTCAATAAGTCCTCGTTTGGAAGAGAGATGGCCGGTAATATCACCCATAAACTTCTCCGGCACCACCACCTCAACTTTCATAATAGGCTCCAGAATAACCGGCTTGGCTTTCTTAGCCGCTTCTTGGAAAGCCTGAGAGGCGGCGATTTTGTAGGCGATTTCGGAAGAGTCAACATCATGGTAAGAACCAAAGGTGAGTTCGCAACTTACATTTACCATTTTATAGCCAGCCACGATGCCGCGATCCATCGCTTCTTTAACCCCCTTTTCAACCGCCGGAATAAATTCCTGGGGAATAACACCGCCTTTTATGGAATCAACAAATTCAAATCCCTCTTCGCGATGAATATTTTTTTGTTTCTTTTTATTTTGCGCTTCAGGCGCCAAAGGTTTGAGATTAAGTTTGACATGGCCGTACTGGCCTTTGCCCCCAGTCTGCTTGATGTATTTAGTTTCCGCTTCAGCCGTACCAGTGATAGTTTCTTTGTAAGCGACCTGTGGCGCGCCAACATTGGCTTCAACATTAAATTCCCTTTTCATGCGATCGACAATAATATCCAAATGCAATTCACCCATGCCAGAAATGACAGTTTCTCCCGTTTCCGGATCAGCCTTTATTTTAAAAGTCGGATCTTCATCGGAAAGGCGGTGCAGAGCCATGCCCATTCTTTCCTGGTCTGCTTTTGTTTTTGGCTCAATGCGCAAAGAAATAACCGGCTCTGGAAAAACAATAGTTTCCAAAATAATGGGGTTATTCTCATCACAAAAAGTGTGGGAAGTCTTGGCGCTTTTAAGTCCGACCGCAGCGGCAATTTCTCCGGCAAAGACTTTTTTAACTTCCTCTCTTTTGTCCGCCTGCAATCTCACAATTCGCCCCAATCTTTCTTTATCGCCAGTTGAAGCGTTGTAAATATAAGAACCCGATTCAATCGTCCCTGAATAGACTCTGAAAAATGTAAGCTGGCCAACAAAAGGATCAGCCTGCAATTTGAAAGCCAAAGCCGAGAAAGGCTCGGAATCGTCCGGATGGCGTTCTATTTCTTCTCCGTTTCTCGGATCAATGCCTTTAATGGCCGGCATTTCCAAGGGCGACGGCAAGTAGTCCACCACCGCGTCCAAAACAAGCTGAACTCCTTTGTTTTTCAAAGCCGAACCGCAAAAAACCGGGAAAACTTTATTGGCAATCACCGCCTCACGCAAAATCTTTTTCAAATCAGCAACGGCAATTTCTTCTCCCTCCAAATATTTGTGCATAAAAGCATCGTCGTTTTCTACGATTCTCTCTACCAATTCGGCTCGGTATTTTGTTGCATCCGCTTTCAAATTCTCGGGAATTTCCATTTCTACCACCTCGCCGCCAAGCTGACCTTCAAATTTGTAAGCTTTCATTTTGAGCAAATCAATTTCACCTTCGTGTTTTTCTTCTTCACCCATTGGTATTTGCATTCTAACCGCCTTTTTTGAAAGCCGGTTTAAAATTGATTGGTATGATTTTTCAAAGTTGGCGCCGGTTCGGTCCAGTTTGTTTATAAAGCAAAGACGCGGCACTTTGGCTTCTTCGGCATAGCGCCAATTAGTTTCGCTTTGAGGCTCCACCCCAGCCACTCCGTCAAAAACAATGACGGCTCCATCTAAAACTCTCATTGATCTTTTGACTTCAACCGTAAAATCAATGTGTCCCGGAGTATCTATAATGTTAAATCTATATTTGTTATCTTTATTTTTTCTTTCTTCTTTTGTCAAATATGTCGGCGCCCAAAAGCAAGTGATGGCTGCTGCCGTAATAGTAATGCCCCGCTCTCTTTCCTGTTCCATCCAGTCGGTAGTAGTATCTCCTTCATGCACTTCACCAATTTTATGCTGTGAACCGGTATAATACAAAATGCGCTCGGAAGTGGTGGTCTTGCCTGCGTCAATATGAGCTATGATGCCAAAATTTCTAACTCTCTCTAGTGGATAATCTCTTTCCATAAAAAATTTACATAAAATAAAAAATCCCAAAAGGAACATTGGAAATATACACTACTCACATAAAAAAGGCAAAAAGAGTATGTTATAATATCTGCGTGAAGAATATATATCATTGGAAAACGCTGCTTGGAGGATTTTTACTATTTGTATTGACCTATGGTGCATACATGGTCTTCGCAACACCAATTGGTGGTTGTGCTGGATGTATACCGGACGGAACCGGAAAAGTAATCTGCAAAAATGAATGCGGTTATATTGGTCCTATTATCTTTATAGTTATAAGCTACTGTTTAGCTTTGACCTTAAGAATCCTCCAATCAAGACCCGACCAACAAAAAACTCCTTAAGGAGTTTTTTGTTACCACGCAAAATGGGCGAAGGCTTTATTGGCTTCCGCCATTTTGTTTTTTGTTATCTTCACCTAATTCCAATATTTTTAAAACCACACACATATCACTGACGACCGTCGGTAATCTGTGTATGTTCAAAATCTATTTTTTGTTGAGCCCGAAATACTTTTTTACTTCTTCGTCATTTTCCAAAGCTTCTACAATCATATACAAAACATTTTCTCCTGTTTCGGTTTCGGCTTTCAAAAGAGAAATTATATTTTCACAACTATATGGATAAATCCAAACACTATCTTGTAATCTCATAAAACCGATTGAAATAAGAGCTTGGCGAATATTTGTTCTATCAAATCTTCTGTTTTCAGGAATGTCAAAAATCAAAACTCGCCATTTGCCGTCCCATTTTTTGTTTTTATTTAATTCTTTATTATTCCCCAGAGATAGGTATCTGAATAAATATCTTTTGCCTGCTTGGGTTATTTTTAATTGATTGTTTTTGTTTTCCAACAAACATCTTTCGATAAGCTTGTCTCTGGATCTTTTTATTGACTCAATCTGTCTTGGGTGTGTGACGAAACCAAGTTTTTTCATAGCCACCAAAACATTCGGGGCAATTATTCCGATACCAATAATTCCGGCCAATTTTACAGATTCCAAAATAACTTTTTGTATATTTGCTTTTTTAACTTTTTTCTCTAAACTCATTACCTTTATTATAATACACAAATCACTGACGGTCGTCAGTAATCTGTGTATAGTGAAAAATGAAAAAAATAAATTGCAAAATTAGTTCGTTGACTAATTTATCTTAATCTGTAAAATCTACACGAGAGAGGAGATCTAGAAATGTCTAGACAACCCACGAATAAGGGTTCGAAAAACATCGGCGGCGTGAAAATTCGCATACGGAAGTTTAACTACGAAGCATTCGCAAAGTGGGCTGGCCGAAACGCTTATCGCAGGGCAATAGAGAATGGGTTGCCCGAGGAAGTAGCGAGAGAGTTTCAGAAGATTTGTGGAGCACCAGTACCTGCAGAGTGCAGATTTTCATGAGATTCTGTTGCGAAAGGGACACCTGTAAGCGTGTCCCTTTTCTTAATATTTAATACTACCACGCGAAGTGGGCGAAGGCTTTATTGGCCTCGGCCATTTTGTGGACATTTTCGCGTTTTTTGATGGCCTCGCCTTCGTTTTTGCTAGCCAAAATTATTTCTTCCGAAAGCTTTTCCGCCATAGGTTTGCCTTTTTTAGATTTAGCGGCATTAATTATCCATTTCATTGAAAGATAGGACTTCCTTTCCGGCCTGACTTCTCTCGGTACTTGGTAATTGGCGCCACCGACACGACGAGAACGCACCTCCATAGTCGGGCCTGTATTTTTTAAAGCCGTATCAAAAATTTCCATTGGATCCGCCACTTTAGCTTTTGTTTTAATCAAATCAAAAGCGTTGTAAACTATTTTTCTGGCTGTATTCTTTTTGCCCCTTTCCATAACATAATTTATAAACTTCTCCACTTTCTGGGAACCAAAGATTACGTCCGGTTTGGCTATATTTCTGTTTTTTACTTTTCCGCGCATATTTTATTTAGCATCTTTAGGTTTTTTAACACCATAAGACGACCTGGATGTTCTTCTCTTCTCCACCCCGCCGGCATCCAACCGGCCCCTGACGATGGTATAACGCACACCAATGTCTTTTACTCGGCCGCCACGAAGCATAACCACTGAGTGTTCCTGCAGACTATGACCGATGCCCGGAATGTAAGCGGTTACTTCCATACCGTTGGTCAGACGAACTCTGGCAATTTTTCTGATAGCGGAGTTTGGTTTTCTGGGGGTTTTGGTAGTGACTTTAACACAGACGCCCCGCTTAAAAGGAGAAAAATAGTAGACCGGCCTGTTTTTGATAGTATTGAAACCACGCGCCAAAGCCACCGCTTTTGATTTTGAGCGGAGAATTTTTCTCTTTCTTCTTTTTAATTGGTTTATGGTCGGCATGGCCGCATTTAAAAACCGCCTGCGCGGACAGGTATAAATCTAATACATTTGCCCATAAAATGCAAACTATTTGCCGATCACCTCTTTTACTTTCTCAATAATGTCCTCTGTATTATTGTCTGTTTTAGTAAGATAAGTGAAACTGCCGTCTGTTATGGCTTCCGCCACGGACTCTGCGTTCTCAAGAACTGTCAGCATTATAACCTCGGCCTTTTTGCCCCAATCATCCGTTCTGAGCTCCTTGAGCATATCCAAGCCGTTCATAACCGGCATCATCACATCAAGCAATATGATATCCGGATGGATTTCAAGCGCTTTCTCCAAACCTTCTTGGCCGTTTTTGGCTTCTATAACTTCAAATCCTTCCAGGCCCAGTTTATCTGTCAGGGCCAATCTTAGATTTTCATCATCATCCACCACCAGCACTTTTTTTTTATTTTCTTCTGACATATTTGTGTTTTATTGTTAACTTTTAAAATTTATGGTGAAGGTACTGCCTTTGTTCTCTTCCGACACAAAGTTAATGCTCCCACCCAAAACTTCTGCCATTGATTTTACCAAATATAGGCCGAGGCCGGAACCCTGGCTTTCGCTCATCTTGCGCACATTTTCCGCCCGAAACATTTTGGTAAAGATTTTATCTTTTTCCGATTCCGGGATGCCTATGCCAGTGTCAGATACGATTATAGCCTTGTCGTCTGATGATTCTTTAAGAATAATGCTGATAGTGCCGGCATTGGGGGTATATTTTATCGCATTGGATATAAGGTTTTGAATCACTATGCGCAATAGTTTTGGGTCGCTTTCCATATTCTCCAGATTGCCGTCAAATTGCTTGTTAACATTTAAATGCTTGGCTTCGACCTGGGCTGACAGCTCAAGCAGTATATCTTCCACTATTTGAGGCACACTGGTTTTTTTGATATCTACAGCGATGGAACCGATTTCAATCCTGGAAACATTAAGCAGGGTGTCTACCAAATCTATGACATTGTTATTGACACCGCGCATCCTTTCCAGATAATCCTGCTGCTTGGCGGAGAGTTCTCCCAAGTCGCCGGAGAGCAGCATATCCGCATACCATTTGATAGTGGCCGACGGAGTTCGCAGTTGGTGCGAGGCTAATGATACGAATTCAGTTTTTGCTTTGTCCAATTCTTTCTGCTGACTGATGTCGAAAATAGCAGCCAGTCCAAACCGCCCATTCTTTACCGGGCCTCCCATTTTAAAGACAGAAAGCAGAACCCATTTGGCTTTGCCATCTTTGGTTATTATTCTCACCTCCTCTCTGTTTATGGGTATGTTTGATTTATAATACTGCCTAAATTTATCCGCTTTTTCAAGATCCTCTTTTGGCTGGTAGTAAAAAATATTTTTACCCTCTATTTCTTTCGACACTACGCCAAAAAATCGTAGGGCGGCTTTGTTGGGATCCAAGATATTGCCCTCATTATCAAGTGTAAGGTAAGGTATTGGAGCATCCTCATAAATGCTCTTTAATTGCCCCATTGATGCATATAATGATTGGGTAATTTTGGCGGCAATAAGTTCGGCTCTGGTTTTTGACGACATCAGCAGATAGACAATGTAGGATACCAGAACACTGGAAATAACTAACAGAATATCTATTAAAAGCAGATTTGCCTCCAATGATGATATTTTGCCGCCAAAGTATTTTTCTAGATTTGGCAATATCTTTTGGACCAAAATAAAGGAAAGATGAACCAAAACATACAAAATGATAAAAGCCAGTATGGATATAAAAATATGTTTTGTTAAAACTCCGTTTTTTTGCATATTATAAATTATACCAAAATTAAAATGCCAGCCCCGTGAACAAATTAAAAAAATAACTGATAATTGGACTCATTATTTGCCAAAGGAAAAAGATGAATATAAAAACCAAAATCAGGCCAAATCTTTCAAAAGATTGACGGAAGGCCTGCCATTTATAAGGCAGAACGGCAAAAAGTATTTTGGAGCCATCAAGCGGCGGAATGGGTATTAAATTAAATATAGCCAAAGTAATATTAATGAGAACCACAAAGCCGGTCAGACTTAAAAAAGTCTGGTTCATTAGCCCATATCCGGACATTAATCTTATTATAAGCCCAAAAATAAAAGCCAAAGAAATATTTGAGAGAGGGCCGGCTATGGCTACCAGCGCTTCACCCCATTTTTGGTTTTTTAAATTATAAGGATTGAAAGGCACCGGCTTGGCCCAGCCTATAATAAAACCGCCAGCCCAATATCCCAAAAGAGGCACCAAAAATGAGCCAATTGGGTCAAGATGCGAAAGGGGGTTAAAAGTCAAACGACCTTGATATTTGGCTGTCGGGTCGCCCAAAGCCAAGGCCGCATAGCCATGGGAAGCTTCATGAATCACCACTGACATTATTAAAATTATGATTATAAATATAAAATCCACAATATTTGATTAAATACAAAGTATATGATAGCATATTTTACATTATGAAATCATGCGCAATCACCGGAAAATCGTCTCAAATGGGCGGCAAGTATTCAAACAGGACTCGCGCCACTCAATTCAATCCTTGCGGAAACACCAGGAAATTTGCCAATTTGCATAAAAAGAAAATTTTCGTCCCCGAACTCAATAAATCTTTTACTCTCACCCTCTCCACCAAAGCCATCAAAACAATTCAAAAAAAAGGCGCCTACGCCACCCTCAAAGACGCTGGGGTTATTTAGTCAAACCTCACCCCATTTTCCTTGCGGAAAATTGCCTCTCTCCTTGTCTAATGCGAGGGGTAAGATGAAAATAAAAATTACAACACACCTCAAAATGTCAAAGGGCACCTTTGACATTTTTTTAATAAGGGTTTTTTGTTTTTCCTCCCCTGATCAAGGGGAGGGCGAGCGGAGCGAGGGTGGGGTTTGAAAATTTGGTGAGTTATTTAACTTTCAAATTAACACCATCACTTTTAAAAACAATTCTCCCTTCTTCGTCAGTCCTCAATATTTTTGCCCCAAAGTTATTTAAAATATTCATAACCTCCTGATTAGGATGGCCGTATTTATTATCTTTGCCAACAGAGATGATAGCGTATTGGGGAGAAACCGCTGAAACAAGCTCGGCGCTTGTTGAAGTTTTGGAGCCGTGGTGGCCGGCTTTGAGAATATCGGAAGTCAAATTTAAGGGCAACCCTTCTGGGGCAATCTTCAAGGGTTGCCCTTGGGACAGAGAAACTAAATAATCTTCAATTGCTTTGGGCGAATCGCCTGTCAGCAAAAATTCATTCTCTCCATAAACAAGCCGGGCCACAACAGAAGCCATATTTGTTTCCATACCTGTCGGATCTCTGTCTGGAAAAAGTATTTGCAAAATTGCCCCATTTCCCAAATCAACTTCCATGTCTCTTCTTGCGAGAATCTTTTTGGTTTTTAAGGGTTCCCCTTTCAAACTTCCTAAGGGGAACCCTTGGAGTTCTTCAACAATTTTTTCTAATTCTTTATAAGAAGAAGATTCTCCGGGCACTCCCGGTTCCATAAAAATATTAACTTTGTATTTATTCAAAACATCCGGCAGTCCTCCGACATGGTCCTGGTCGGCGTGGGTAGCGATGACTATATCAATGGAACGGTCGTAAAAAGGCATAACTTTTGAAAGTTCCCTCAGCACCGCTTTGCCAGGACCTCCGTCAATGAGTATTTGATTGCCGTTTGGCGCTTCAATGTATATAGCATCCCCCTGCCCCACATCCAAAAAAGCGACTGTTAAGATTCCTCTTCGATCCTCACGAAAAGCCGCATAAAAAGAAAAAATAGCGCCAAGTAACAAAACAATCAAAATTATGAGTCTTACTTTTAGAGGTTTTATCATTGTTTAAATGATATAATAGCAAACAGTTATTAACTAACATAAAATTATGCAAAAATTTGAAGAAAAAAAGTTTGAAATTCCTAAATTAAAAGGCATTTCGGAAAAAAATATTGAGGAGCATTTGAAACTTTATTCTGGATATGTAAAAAATATAAATTTAATTTTAGAACAAGAAAATCCAAAATTGGGTTTTGAATTTAATGGCATGAGAAATCACGAATATTATTTTGCTAGTTTAGAAGGTGGTCCCAAAAATTTAGAGGAAGGAAGTGAATTAAAAAAAGAAATAGAGAAAGAATTTGGTGATTTTGATAAATGGCTTGAAAAATTTAAAACTATTGCAATAACTCGTGGGGTTGGTTGGGCAATGCTTTACTTTGATCCTCAAACAAAACAACTTTTAAATACTTGGGTTGATGAGCAACATATTGGACAACTAAATAGCTGCAAAATAATTCTCGCCCTTGATATGTGGGAGCACGCTTTCGTTTCTGACTACCAACCTTCCGGCAAGAAAAATTATATTGAAGATTTCTTCGCCAATCTCAATTGGCAGACGATTGAAAATAATTTTTCCTCAGTTTCATAAACAAAATTCCATAAGCTAAATACCAAACCAAAATAAACCACAAAGAAATACTGCCGGTTTGGAAAGTGGCGAGCGGTAAATTAGCCGAAAATTCGGTCAAGTAAATTATTATTTGAGTGAGAATATAAGAGATGGCGCCAAACGGCCAAGACAAAATCCCGCCAATAAAAGGCAAAAGACCAAACGCGCCAGTCAAAGCGCCAAAAGCCATGACGGCCGGCGTGAGTGGCAAAAGCAATGGATTTATCAAAAAAGAAATGACCGAAATAAAGCCGGACATTTTGACAAGCAGAGGAAGAATAAAAAGCTGGACTGCTAAAGTGGAAGAGATAATCTCTCTCATTTTTATTTTTTCAAAAAAGACAATGAAAGAAATCGGTATGCCGGTTTTTAAGGCCAACTTAATAACTTGAGAAATAAATTTTTTATCAATTATTTCGGAAAACAAGATAAGCCCCAAAGTGGCCATAAATGAAAGCTGAAAAGACGGGTCATAGAAAAGCAAAAGCGGATTCCAAACAAGCATAAAGAGGCCGGCAATAAAAAGCCAGCGCAAGGCGTCGCTTGGCCGGCCAAGATAGAGAGCTAAAATAGAAATTAGGGCCATGATAACCGCTCTTGCTACTGTTGCTGAAAATCCCACCATCAAAGCGAAAAGCAAAATTAAAATCACACTAAAAACAAAACCCAAATTACGTTTGGCAAAAACAGAAGTCAGCCAAAAAACGCCAGCCGCAATAATAGTAATGTTATAACCTGAAAGCACTACGATGTGGATGAGGCCGACTTTTTTGAAATCATCCAAAAGCTCTTGCCCCAAAGATTGTTTAACGCCAAAAATTATACCAGCGATTAAAGACGAGTTTGGCTCTGGCACAATATTGGAAATTTTATTAATAAAAATATTTTTTAAAGCGTAAAGAGAAGCGACAAGTTTGTTCTCGCCGCCACTTTCTAATTTTTTAATTTCAGGTCTGTAGACTAAAAAATGAATTTTGTCTTTGGCTAAATATGAGGTGTAATCAAATTCGGTGCCATTGTCGTTTTGGAAATTTTTAGGCAAATCCAATTTACCAGAAACTTTTATTCTGTCGCCATATTTAAATTCAGGAAAGCGATCAGCAACCAAAAGAACAAGGCTTTTAGAACCATGGGGTCTTGTTGTGTAACGGGCCGAAGCATCTCTCACATCCGGTTCATCGGAGACAATCGCTTCAAAAGAAATTTTTTGGCCAATTAATTTTGAAAGATTCGCGTCAGAAGAATTATTAATAAATGACATTCTTAAAATTCCAAGGGCAAAAGCTAATCCTATTATTAAAAATATTTTTGAAAAACGAGAAAATAAAAAAGTTGTTACCGAAATTAAACAAACAAGTAGAGCCACACTCCATCCCAAATGAAAAACTTTTTCAAAAACAATTCCTAATATAAATGAAACGGCAAATTGAATCATTTATGAAACTAAAAAATAACCTGATTTTGAACCATTATATAACTTCACATTTTTCCCATCGGCAAAATCGGTTGCAATCTCATCGCATCTTTCATTAAATTCATGGCCCGAATGTCCCAAAACTTTTTTCCATTCTACATTTCTTTTTTCTGTTTCGGTAAAAAGCTCTTCCCATAAATCTTTATTCAAAACTGCTTTTTTATTTTTAGTCTGCCAATTATTCTTTTGCCAATTTTTAATCCACTCCGTAATGCCCTTTATCAAATATTCAGAATCTGAAAAAATTTTTACTTCCGAATCTGATGGAATATTTTTTAATGCCTCAATAGCTGCGGTTATTTCCATTCTATTATTTGTCGTCATCTTTTCTCTTCCGCCTACCTCTTTGGCATTTTTTTCATCTAAAATAATCGCCCCATAACCACCAGGACCGGGATTCCCACGCGATGACCCGTCAGTATAAATAACAAATTTATTCATGAAACTAATTTTATATTCAAAATCAAAAGAAATCCACAATGCGCAAACGAATTTCGGAAGAGCCGTTGTAAAAAGATTTTTCAATGTTGGCGACAAGATTGGTTTTAATGCCTTCTTTTAGAGCATCGCCAAATTGGTCGGGAGAAGTAAAAAAAGAAATGGCTCTTATGATATGCAAACCATCACTGAAATTTATTGATAAGTGTTCTTTGGTTTTGCCAAATCGGTTTATTTTTTCAGGCAAAATATCACGGAAAATGAACAAGGGTTTTTCGTTGCCCGCGCCAAAAGGCGCCAGTTTTAAAATTTCAGCCACTGAATTTTCTGAAATATTTTCTAATTTCAGTTCAGCATCGACTAAAATTTCCGGTTCATTATTTACTATATGAGTAGAAGCCTCAATCAAAGCGTCTTCAAGAGTGTGAATTTTTTCAAACAAAACAGAAAAACCGCCGGATAATTTATGGCCTCCGAATTCAATAAAATTATCTTTGGCTCTTTCCATAAGCGCCACCAAATCAACCGCCCCGTCTGAACGACACGAACCTTTTAAAACATTTTCTTCATCCCGCGAAGCTTTCTTTGACCCTCCGTAGCCTTGTGCGAAGGGGGTAGCGAAGTGGGAGCGCCCCCATAAAAAAACAGGCCTGTTATATTCTTCGGCAATGGAGCCCGCGGCTAGACCAAGCAGGGCCGGCCGCCAATTAGGATTACCCAAAACAATCACCACTTTTTCTCCCTCGCTTTCAATTTTCTCTTTTATTTTTTTCTTAGCTTCCTTGACAATGCCGGCCACCATTACTTTTCTTTCATTATTTATATTATCCAAGTGCTTTACGTAAGCTTCGGCTTCGGCTTCATCTGAAGCGGTCAAAAGCTTAAAGGCGTCCAACGGATGGCCCATTCGGGAAGCGGCGTTGATGCGCGGCGTAATCATAAACCCGATATCGTCTTCGGTAATATTGTTTTTGTTTATTTTTAAATTGGAAAAAAGTTTGGAGAGCCCGAGCCGTCTGCTCTTTCTTAAAACCTTTAGCCCGTAAAAAGCTAAAACCCTATTTTCCCCGACTAACGGAACCATGTCAGAAAGAGTAGCTAAACCCACTAAATCCAGTAACCATTTTTCTTTTCCCTGAGCAAAATCAAAAGGTTTACCCTGAGCGAGCGAAGCGAGTCGAAGGGCTTCAATTAATTTCCAAACTACTCCCGTTCCGCAAATTATTTTTTCCGGATATTTAGAATCTGCTCTTTTGGGATTAACTATCGCCAAAGCTTCCGGTAGGCCGTTAGATTGTTCATGGTGGTCGGTAATAATCACATCCATACCCAATTTTTTGGCATGTTCAATTTCTTTGTGGTCTCTGATGCCGCAATCAATAGTTATCAAGAGTTTTATTTTATCTTTCGCCAATTCTTCAATTCCATCGCTATTAAGGCCATAGCCCTCAATATGCCTATCCGGAATGTAATTTATAAAATTATCAAAGCCGATCAATTTGAAAAAATCATGCAGAAGCGCCCCGCCGGGAATGCCATCGGCGTCATAATCGCTCCAAATTCCTATCCTTTCTCCATTTTTGACGGCTTTCAAAATTCTTTTTACCGCTTTTTTCATATCCGGCAAAAGAAAGGGATCGTGTAGATGTTTTACAAAATCCGGATTTAAGAATTTATCCTTCTCTGCTTCGGTTTTTATGCCTCTATTATAGAGAAGCTGTTCTATCAGATTATCAAACACTTTTGGCTTGACGCTATATTTCTTAGACATTAAAATGATGATATCACACATATTATGGATAACTGCATTTTTTGCAAAATAGCCAATAAGGAAATCCCGGCCTATATTGTTTATGAGAATGATGATTTTCTGGCTTTTCTTGATATAAATCCGCAATCCCCGGGTCATGTTCAGGTCATTCCCAAAAAACATTATCGTTGGGTTTGGGATGTAGAAAATGCCGGCAAGTATTTTGAAATAGTGCAAAAAGTGGCCAAGGCCCAACAAAAAGCTTTTGATACAGATTGGATACTTTCAAAAATAGTCGGCGACGAGGTGGAGCACGCCCATATCTGGATTTACCCGGCCAAAGCGGGGCCTGATTCAAAAATCCAAGGCGATGCCAAAAATTTTGAAGAAAACGCTGAAAAAATTAGAAACTTTATTTAAGCGCTTCAATGCCAGGCAAAGCACCATTAGCGAGAAAATCAAGCATGGCGCCGCCGGCGGTTGAAATAAAGCCATGGGAAGAAATTTCTTTTTTTGTTTCGGCTGGAAGAAGAACTAATGTATCTCCTCCACCAATAACCAATCTAGCATCAGAATCAGCCAGCATTCTGGCCAGAGCTACCGTGCCAGCCACAAAACCTTTTTCATAATTTCCCAAAGGCCCGTTCCATAAAACAAATTTGGCTTTTTTTATTTTTTCATTTAAAATTTCTAGAGTTTCAGTATTAGCATCTAAAGCCGCGTAATCGCCCACGGGTAAAATTATTTTGCTTGTTCCGCGTAGCTTTAAATTTTCTATCATTTCAGACGCCTTGACCGCCAAAGCTCCGCCTATAAATATCTCATCAGCAATATCCAAAAACTTCTCAACCAAAGGCAATTTGGTTTCAAATTTGGCGCCGCCCAAAATTAAAAGGAATGGATGTTTTGGATTAAAAGCTTGCGACAGATTTTCATATTCTTCCAAAAAATGAAAACCGGCAAAATGAGGAAGAAGTTTTGGCAAAAGAACTATGGAAGTATGTTTGCGATGCGAGCAAGGGAAAGCCTCATTGACATAAATGTCGCCGAACTCCGCCAGCTTTTTTGCAAAGCATTCGTCGTTTTCTTTTTCCATCCAAAATCTCAGGTTTTCCATAACTGCCACTTCCCCGTTTTTCAGATTTTCCAAAACTTTCTTTCCATCCAGAGAACAACAATTCCAAGGATCTCGCATAAATTTTACTTTTGTATTTGGAAAAAACTTTTCCGCTTCTTTGACAACCAATTCAAGCGAATCTGAACCGTCGCCCAAATGGCTCATTATTATAACCTTGGCTCCTTTATTTAAAGCAAAATTTATAGTGGGCAACGACGCCTCTATTCTGGAAGTATCAAGAATCGTGCCATCTTTTACGGGAACATTCCAATCAGTTCTTATCAAAACCATTGTTCCCTCTATTATTTCCGCTTCTTCAATTGATTTGATCATGTGTCTATATAATAACTCACTTCATTTTCTTTTTCTAACCCCCTAAATCCCCCTTAATTTAAGGAGGAATTTATGGTTAATTGTCATATTATTGCATTTCTTAACTATTTGTGTATGATAATATCATATTAAAATATAATACATTATTATGACTACTATATCAGTGCCAATACATGACAGACATTTGGAGTTTATAAATTCTTATATAAAGAGAGGGTTCGCCTCTAATAAAGCGGCGGTAGTTCGTCGCGCCATCGACAAATTTGCCGAGGACGACTTGCTTGCTTCTGTTTTAAGGGCTGAACAGGAATATAGAGAGGGTAAGGTTTTAAGGGGCGATCTGAGAGAAATATTAAAAAAATTCAAATAAAATGATTGAGGTCGTTTATGCGCCAAGTTTTGTCAAGCAATTCCAGACTTTGGAAAAAAATTTAGCTGAAGAGGCCTTGGAAAAAATTGAGCTATTCAAGAACCGAAGAAATCATAAGCAACTTAAAGTCCACAAATTAAAAGGTCCTTTCAGTGGTTGGTATAGTTTTTCAGTAAATTATAGAATTAGAATTTTATTCGAGTACCCGCTTAAATCGAGAAAAGAAGTTTTGCTGTTGGCTATCGATGATCACGACATTTACAGGTAATTTATTTTTTTACATCCACCGCTTTCAAAATTTCAGAAAATTGGTCAGGTTTGAGAGAAGCGTGGCCGACGAGGAAGCCGTCGGTGTTACCGTATTGCACAATGGGACCGGCATTTTCGGCTTCAACCGAACCGCCGTAAAGAATTTTGGAGCCATCGGCAATATCTCGTCCAAAGAGTTCGCTTATGACTTTTTTTATAAATAAAGCGGTTTCGTGAATATCAGTCGGACTCATTGCCTCTTTATATGATTTGCCTATGGCCCAAACGGGTTCATAGGCAATGATAAGCCCAACCAAATATTTTTTTTGCAAACCGGTCAGACATTCTTTAATTTGGTTTTTTATAAACTCCAAGTGATTACCTTCTTTGTCTCTTTCTTTTTCGCCAATGCATAAGATTGGCGCAATATCAGCGTCAAAAGCAATTTGCATTTTTTTTCTAACTATTTCATTACTCTCCCCCATCGCTCTTCTTTCTGAATGACCAATTATTAAAAAATTAACTTCCAAATTTTTTATCATAGCCGCGCTCACTTCTCCAGTAAAAGCGCCCTTAATCTCGCCAAAAATATTTTGGGCTCCCAAAAACACATTTTTAGGATAATCCAATTTTGAAAGCGGTTGCAAATAAGGAAAAGGCGGGCAGACTGCAATATCCGTATTTTTTAGACTTTTGGCCGTTAATCTAATTCCATTAAAAATTTTTCTGGCTTCTTCCAAGCTTTCTGGATTCATTTTCCAATTGGCTACTACAATATTGCGTTTTTTCATTCCCTCATTATAGCACGCAAATTATTCTATCTCTCTCCATGTTGAAACTCCAAAACCGCCTCCCGGACCAGTAGAGAAAATAACGCTTGGTAGCCCAATATCATATTCCACATTGGCTGAATTCTTAAGATTAATTTTGTAGGCCGTTACTTCTTTTAATGACACGCTATTTTGGATGCTTATCTGTCCGTGATTTGAATAAACCACCAGATCTCCAGCCGAACTATTGGCAACTTCTATGGCATTTTCTCCGCCGCCGGTTTCAGCGCTGTTATTTTGAGAAATCATGAATATGAATGAACCAGCTGACCCGGAACCTTGAAAGACGCTGCTATTTTGTATAGAGATCTTGCTGCTGGTTGTCCTATTGGAAGGGTTATCAGCTATAAAGGAGACGCTCTTGTTGCCGAGAGTTGAAGAAATCTTGATAATGGGAGTATTTTTAGTAGTTATATTTCCAGTCACCCAAACCGACCCGGTCAAGGTCAAGGTTGGGCTGCCGTTAATCTCAACATCGCAAGTAATTTTTTTAGGACCTAATGTCCTGCTGGAATTGATAATATAGGGGCATGGCGAGTTGATAATTCCCCCAGTCTCGGCATCATTTTCCCATAGGCTAATTTGATCATCGGATATAGGCAAAGTTGTTGTCGCCTGATCAGGACTGCCCGGATGCAACACACCCGAAACTAAACTGCCGTTTATAGTTACATAATAAGCATCCTTGTCTATAACGGAATCATTGATGGTGTGGGCATAAGCGTTGCCGGTAGTATGAATGCCGTCAATAAGTCCGTCCGGACCGGCCGATACTGCGTCTCCATTCACATCATTGCCAGAACCAATGATAGGTCCGCTTGAATAAATGTTACCGGTAACACTTGAAGTATTCTCAAGAAAGAAACCCCCCTTACCAGCTTGAATGCCATAATAAAAAGCCACACCCGTGCCAAGAACCAAATGAGTTTTAATTTTTCGGAAATAGCTATTGGCTTCTCCAAGCGCTGTGACCACTTTACCGCCAGATTCGTCTGCGACTGTAGTCGTCACACTATGATCGCCTACTGTTAAAGTTTGAGACGAAGCAGCTGGTATTCCAAAATTCAAGCGATAGGCGACATCTTCAATTCCCGCTTCAGTGGCGTAAAAACTCTCTTTTGATGTAGCGATAGAGGTGGCCATAGAAATATGTCTGACTATTGGATTAGAAAGGCCCAAAATGGCAACCGCAGAAACCCAAACAAAAAATATAATGGCGATAATCATCGCTTGGCCCTTTTTTCTTTTTTTTGGATTTAAAAATAAAAACATAATATTTTAACTAATAAGAGCCCCGAAGCACCGAGAATCCATAAAATCGCTCGCTGCTTGACGCCAAACCTAAAACGCCGGACATTTCCAACTCAATTCGCACTCCTTCAGAAGTTGAAGTTGCAACTTGAGTGAACATCAAATAACTCACCACTCCAGATGATGAGGTAAGAGCGGTCGGGATACTGCCATTTTTAGAAATCCGAATAGTGCTGGAAGAGACATCAAAAGTGATGCTGTATGAGTTTGAATCTTCATCAATACCGAAAACCGTAAGCACTCCTGGATTCTTCAATAATTCGCTTTCGGAAACGACAACACTTGAAGCGTTGCGGATTTCTCGAAGCATGCTTTCCATAGCGATAGTCCCGGAGCTTTCAAGTTCCCGGGTAAGCTTAATGTTTCTATAAACGCCACTCGTGGCCACGAGTGTCTGAACAATGAGACTCATTACAAAAACTAAAAGCACAATATAAATAATCGTCTCAATTAAAGTGACACCTCTGTTTATAAAATGTTTTTTAGTTGTTAAAAATGTTGCTAACATATGTTGTGATTTGGCGAGTTGTGGTGGCTGTATCATTTTGCCACGACACTGTGGATAATATTTTTTTGGTGTTTGGGTCAAGAGACCCGGAGCTGGCGATGTTGCCCGAGCCGTCTCTGTAAACATTTTCCACAGAAATTCTTCGGTCAAATCGATTATCTATGAATGCATAGTCGACAGACACTCCCCAAGCAACATTATTAAAAGTCAGAGTATACAATGTTCCAGAAACGAGCGGGGCAATATTGGCGCTCCAACCGCTATCCCGCATAAATTTGACGGCTTCAATGCCCTCCTCGGCCAAAAAAGAGGCTTGAAAAAAAGAGGGGTTTGAAAGGGAAATTTTAATAAAGACAGTATAAACTTTCCAGATGAAAAAAATAGAAAAGGTGGCAATGGAAACCATCACCAGAACTTCAACCAAACTAAATCCTTTGGTTTTAATTTTCGTGTATTTTTGTAGCTTTCGCATAATTTTCGTATCGTATTATTGTATCACTCCTGTATTCAGAATTGTAATGGTGGTTGAAGCGCTGTCGTCTTTAAGAGAAAGAGTGACATCGCCATAATTTTGGGTATTTCCAATCAAGCGGGTAAAGACAATGTCCGGGCTTCCAAGGTTCAGGGAATATGAAAACATATAAACTTCTCTGGAAAAGAGAACCACTTTTTCATTTGGCCCGCCGGCAGAATATGTACTCCCCTCAAACAGCACCGCTTTGTCATTTTCAAGATGAATGCCAAAGAGTGAGGCGTCTTTTGAAGCAATGGAGAGCAACCTGGCATCGCGCGCCAAAGCGGTCAGTCCGGCAATATCTTTTTCAAGAGATTCTTTCTTGCTAAAACCTGAAAAAAAATAAAGCGATATGGACATAATGACCATAAAAATCCCGATGACCACCAAAATTTCCATCAAAGTAAACCCCTTATTAATTTTAGATTTATAACTTTCAATTTTCATTTAATTTTTATTGTATGGCGTTAACCAAAGAATAAGTCGGCAGCATCATGGCGATAGCAAAGACGCCAACCGCAACGCCAATCAGAATCATCAGAAATGGTTCTATAATAGTAGAAAGGTCTTTGGTTTTCTGGTCAACCTCAACTTCATAGTAAGTGGCGATGTTATCAAGCATTTCTGTCATTTTGCCAGTCTCCTCACCCACCGAAAGCATCTCACTGACAAAAACCGGATAAAGATTGCCTTTTAAATTGGAAAGCGAGGAAGATAAAGGTTCGCCCACTTCCACTTGTTTGGCGGCATCGCCCAATAAATTTTTAAAATAATGATTTTGCAAAACAGCGCTGGTGATGCCGATGGCCATGACAATGTCCACCCCGGATGAAATAAGGGAAGAAAGAGTTCTAGCTGTTCTGGCAGCATTCACTTCTTTGGCCATGTTCTTAATCATGGGCATATGAAGCACAACGAAATCTAAGGCGTTTTTGCCTTTCTTGGTTTTAAGCCCGGACAAGAAGCCAAAAACAACAATGGGGATTGTTATCATTGTTAAAATAATGTTGGCTCTCAGGAAATCGCTTATGGCAATGATAATTCTGGTCGGCAGAGGCAAAGCTATATTCAGCCCCTTAAAAGTTTCAGTCAGGGTCGGCACCATATAGACCATTAAGACAATCCCGATGACTACCATTACACACACAATGACAGTGGGATAAATCATAGCTCCTTTTATTTTCTTGGAAAGAGTATTGGCTTTCTCAAGCTGGTCAGCGACAATTTTCAGGGAATAAGCCAGTTTTCCTGATTCTTCTCCGGCTTTAACCATTGAAGAAAATAGGCCGGAAAATATATCCGGGTGCGCTTCCAGAGATTTTGACAATGTCTCCCCGCCGCTGACTGAGGCGCTAATGTTTTCCAAAATAGCCACCAGATTTTTATTTCTTGTTTGCTTTTGCAATATGGAAAGAGCTCTGGAAACAGAAAGGCCGGCATCTATCATGACGGAAAGATTTTTGGCAAAAGTGATGACTTCTTGAGCTTTTACTTTTTTTCTAAATGAAAATTTGAAAGCGGTTTCTCTTGATTTTATTTCTTCGGCCGAAAGTATTGACCCGTCAACCGAGCGCACCGCCGCATAAAGTGCCGCCTTATCCGAAAACTCTCTGGTCTCCTCTTTTTCTTCTCCCTCTTTTATATATTTGTATTTATAAAGCGACATTGTCATTTTCAATTATAGCACCCAGTAGTGAATTTTAGCATTGCACTTTGTGCATAAAATTAATTTTAATGCCAAAATCTACTACTGGGTAGCAACAATAAAAAATAATTTGTAAAAAATTTGTTTATAAAAAAGAAAATGCTCCGCCTAATACAAGCACGGAGCTTTCGGGCAGAGCAAGGAAGTTATTGGAAATACAGAATAACAATACCAATGACAATTCCCAGCACAAATCCCACAAAAGAGTAAAAATCGCTGGGTCTGATGTTTCCAACATTCCAGTCGCGACGAGTGATACCGAACATATCTACACCTCCATCTCCAATTAAAGCATATCTATAACAAAGACACAAGCTCGGTTTTATTTCTTGCATTTCTCCCCTCACCTTCGCAAGGTGAGGGGCAATCCCGCTCAGCGGGATGGGGTGGGGTCGTTTTTTATTCCGACACCACTCTCAAAACCTCTTCAATAGTAGTCAACCCTTGGGCAGCTTTGAAAATACCGTCCTCCAGCATAGTGAGCATGCCTTCTTTTTTGGTTTGCAGTTCTATGTCCTCGGTGGTGGAACCCCTGATTATCAAATCCTTGATGGCCACGGAAACATTGAGCACCTCATAAATGCCGATGCGGCCCTTGAAAGCCTCTTCTCCAGCCTCTTTTTTCGGCCTGAAAAACGGCACATTTTTCCAGTCATCATTTTTGCCTATTATCTTTTCTTCTTTGAGCACTTCCAGAACAGTATCCATATTGACCACTTTTGATATTGAATCTATTTCCGCCTTGGAAAGATAATATTTCTCTTTTTTTTCAGAGAGTTTTCTGACTAATCTTTGGCCGATGATGGCGTCAATGGTAGAAATAATAAGGAAAGGTTCAATTTTCATATCAATCAGGCGGGGCACAGCTCCAGCGGCGGAGTTGGTGTGCAAAGTTGAAAGCACCAAATGCCCGGTGAGCGAGGCGTTAATGGCCAAAGAGGCGGTTTCGTTATCGCGAATCTCACCAACCATTATGATATCCGGATCTTGACGCACCAGAGTGCGAAGTCCCGAAGCAAAAGTCAGTCCGATCTCCGGTTTTACTTGAGTTTGATTGATTCTCTTCATTTGATATTCAATCGGGTCTTCAATGGTGGAAATATTAACATCGGGGGTGTTTAAAATGTCCAGCATAGTATAAAGAGTCGTTGATTTGCCGCTGCCGGTTGGACCAGTGGTTAGAATCATACCAGTGGTGTGTTGCAGAACCTTATGCAAAAGCTCCAATCCTTGCCCATGAAATCCCAAGGACTCCAAAGTAAAACCGGAGACAGATTCGCGCAAAAGACGCATCACCGTTTTTTCGCCATAATAAACCGGCAGAGTGGAAACCCGGAAAGAAACTTTTTCCCCATTCATGTCAATTTTAAAGCGTCCATCTTGAGGCAATCTTTTTTCATCCAGCTTCAAACTGGAGAGAACTTTGATGCGAGCCACTAAAGAATAGCCGATGTGTTTAGGCAATATCATGGCGTCATGCAGGATACCGTCAATTCGGTATCTTACCAAAATCTGGTCTTCTAGGGGTTCAATGTGGATATCGGAAGCGTCTTGAATAATAGCGTGTTTAAGCAGAGTATCCACAATTTTAACCACCGGCAATTCTTCGGCCAGTTTTTTCAAATCGCCCAGCGAAGCATTTTCAGCGGGCAATTTTTCAGCTATGGTCTTTATTTCATCAGACTCATTTTTTATGATATCGCCAAACTCATCTTTAAGATTTTTTTGATATTGGATTAAGACCGACCGCATTGACTCGAAATCAGTCAAGCGCGGCAGAATTTTTAATCCTACCTTTTTTCTTATTGAGTTCAAGGCTTGCAAGTCATCGGTGTCCAGCATGGCCACCGCCAGAGCATCCTCTTTTTTCTCAAAAGCCACGATATTATGCTTTCTGGCAATGGGTTCGGGAATAAGGTTGAGAATATCCCGATCCAAGGTCTGACCTTTCAGATTTATGAAAGGAATGCCAAGTATATAAGCTTGAATGCGCCTAAGGTCGTCATCGGAAAATTTGCCTTTTGACACGAGTATTTCGCTGATCGGCTTTTTTTTTGACTTGGCTTCTTTCTCCGCCTCCTCCACTTCCGATTGAGAAATAAGTCCGGCGTCAATAACAAAATCTTTTATTTGTGAATCTTCTACATGCATAGAAGATTCATTATATCAAAATAAAAACAATAAGATAAATTTTTTGTTTATATTGGATTTCTAGAGCGAGAACGCATATTGGAGATTAAATATTTTCTTGGATTTTTATCTAAATCAATAAAATCATCAGCTACTTCAATCAATCTGGCCGAGGTTGATTTGCCGAATGAGGCCACTTCAACTTGGCAGCCGCCATTTTTTAAGTATTCAACTAATGGAACAAAATCACCGTCGCCGGTAACCAAAATAACCGCATCCAGTTTGGGGGCGAGCTTGATGGCGTCAACTGCGAGTCCGACATCCCAGTCCCCTTTTTTGGCGCCGCCGGCAAAGACCTGCAGGTTTTTGGTTTTGGTTTCAATGCCTATTTTTTCCAAAGCGTCAAAAAATCCTTTTTCCTCGCCCGTTTCCGTGGTTATAACATAAGCCACCGCCCGCGTCAGCGACCGGCCAGCCAAACCTTCTTTAACTACCTGGTCAAAGTTTACTTTGGCGCCATAAATATTTTTGGCGCTGTGATAAAGATTTTGGGTATCAATAAAAATGCCAACCCTTTGATTTTTGTGTTTAATTACAGCCACAATATTAAATTAATTATAAAAATTAAGAAACTTTTTTGAGACCCAACTTCTTAACAAGACCATTGTACCTTTTAGTGTCCTTTTTTTCCAAATATTTCATATGGGCCTTGCGGTCGGCCACCAAACCCAAAAGCCCTCTTCTTGAGTGCTTATCTTTTTTGTTTTTTTTAAGATGAACGGCCAAATCGTCAATCCTGCGCGAAAGCACAGCAATCTGCACCTCAGGACTGCCGGTGTCCGTCTCATGAACTTTCACTTCTTTTATAATTCTTTGCTTTTTGTTCTTTGTAAGCATGCCGTAAGGGTAGCATAAAATCTAATATTGCGCAATACCCAAAATTATTTCACCAACAATTTCAAACCGAGACCGCTTGTTATTTTTTGAAGAAAAGAAAGAGTTGGATTTATGTTACCAGTTTCAAATCGAGCCAAAGCTGATTGGGTAATCCCTATTTTTTGAGCCAATTTTCTTTGAGACATTCCCTTTTTATTTCTTGAAATTATTAGGGCACGAATTATTTTAATTTCTGGTTGCATTCCAAAATAAGCCTTCTTCACACCAGACCTTTTAAATGCTTCTTTTTTGAATTGTTCCAATGTTTTCATAATTTTATGATAGCAAATATGCTATCTTATTGCAAGTGTCTTAACCTGTTAATAACTATTTTCAATTCTTTTGTGGGTATTCTCTGGCTTTTCTTTACAAAAGCATGTAATATCCAAATGTTTTCTTTGTAAAAAGAATAAAAAATTCTTACAGATAAATTTGCTAGCACCCTCAACTCAAAAACATCCTTTGCCACCTTTTTTGATCTTGGAGGTCTAATTTGTTTGCCTAACTCGTCTAAAAGCTCAAGAGCACTTATTATTTTCGCCACGATAGAATCATCAAACGACAATAAAAAAGTTTGAATATCATCTCTAATAAATCTGACCCTTTTCATAATTAAATAATACCATAAATTATTGTGCGACGTTAGAAAATGGTAGAATAGAGAGGATGGTAAAAGATTTAGAACAACTCAAAAAGCAATTTTTGGAATATGTGGAGATTGAGAGAGGCCGGGCGCTCAAGACGGTTGAAAATTACAACCATTATCTTTCTGTTTTTTTGGAACAAACCAAAGCCAAAAAGCCAAGCGATATAAACGATAATATAGTCAGGGAGTTTCGCCTTTGGCTCAACAGACAGGTTACGGGAAATAATAAAAAAACTGGGGAAACATTAAGCCGCAAAACTCAAAATTATTATTTGATTGCCATTCGCGCCTTTTTGAAATATTTGGCTCGGCAAGAAATAAAATCTATGCCATCCGAAAGAATAGAGCTGGCTAAAGTGCCCGAACGCTCTCTTGATTTAATTACAGACGCCGAATTGCACAGATTACTTGAAGTTACAAAAACATCGGCAAAAGGAAGTGAGATTGGCGATATTAAAACGCTTCGCGATTCAGCAATTTTAGAACTTCTTTTTTCAACCGGCCTGCGCGTTTCAGAACTCTGTTCC
>ERZ1292629.863-Hain-H43-01um-R1-863-length-32770-cov-6_pt1 | contig 32770 bp, 35 predicted proteins | sample MGYA00564399_ERZ1292629 | MGnify/ENA primary metagenome ERZ1292629 (study PRJEB36523, sample SAMEA6512636) | groundwater metagenome | collected 2019-01-08 | study: AquaDiva: Metagenomics assemblies of 32 groundwater samples
GACCAGGGATTGAAAATGCTGGATAAAACAAGTCCATTTGATCTGTATAAGTCCTATGGTATCCCGGTTGAAATAACGGAAGAATTATATAGGCAAAAAGGACTGACATTGGACAAAACAGAATTTGACAAACAGTTGAAAATTCATCAGGATTTGTCCAGAACTGCAAGCCGTGGTATGTTTAAGGGGGGTCTGCAAGATGCATCGGAAATTACGACCCGGTATCATACCGCTACGCATTTATTGCATGCATCACTGCGGAAAGTTCTAGGGGGTCATGTCCAGCAAAAAGGCAGTAATATCACCAGTGAGAGATTAAGATTTGATTTTTCGCACGATCAAAAGATTACACAAGAAGATCTATTAAAAATAGAAAACTTAATAAATCAAAAAATTGAAGGAGATATAAAGGTGGAAAAGCTGGAAATGAAAAAGGATGAAGCGCTGAAATTAGGGGCTCTCGCCTTTTTTCCGGAAAAATATCCTGAGGTGACAAGTGTTTATAAAATAGGCGATTTTTCTATGGAACTTTGTGGTGGACCACACGTGGACTCGACAGGAGAAGTGAAAAAGATTAAGATAATAAAAGAAGAATCCGCAGGAAGCGGTATTCGTCGTATCTATGCAACTGCCCTTTTTTCCCAAAAATAATGTTTCCCCCGAACATCGGGATTATCTTCTGGCCTTGGAAATAAGTCAAGGTGTTACCAAAAGTGCTGTCTGGACAGTTATCAATGCTCAAACTCAGGTGGTTTCGGTGGGATCGCCAGCCAATTGGCGGGACCCGGACCTCAATAGTCTGATATCAGCCATAGATACGACCATATCCGAAGCTTCCGGCCGGGTAGACGAGGGCGGTAAGATATTGGTAAACAAAGTAATATTGGGCTTACCGGTTTCCTGGGTCAAAGATGAAAAGATTGATGTCGAAAAAATGACTTGGATCAGGCGGATTTCTGAAAAACTCAAACTTACCCCAGTGGGATATGTCGTGACCTTTGAAGCGGTGGTCCGTTTTGTTCAGCACAAAGAAGGAGTTCCGTTGACAGCGATTACTTTGGGATTTTGGCCGGATATTCTGGAAATGTCACTCGTCCGTTTGGGAAAAATTGAGGGTTCAGTCACAGTATCCAGGAGCCAGAATCTGACTGATGATGTGGTGGAAGGATTATCCCGTTTCCCGGCCGTAGATATGTTGCCGTCGCGGATGTTGCTGTATGATTCCGGGATTGATTTGGAGGAGGTCAAACAATTGCTGTTGTCTTACCCCTGGCTGACACCGACCCGGAAATTTGGTTTTCTGCATTTTCCCAAAGTAGAAATATTACCTGGGGACTTTACTATCCGGGCTATAGCTTTGTCAGGCGGAACAGAAGTGGCGGTGTCTTTGGGTATGTTGGAAAAGCCAGAAATACCTGCAAATGAAATTCATCAGACCGAGACATTGACTGCCGAAAATTTTGGATTTACCTCAGAGGATATCCGCAACAAGCCTGTGGTAGTAGAAGCAGAGGTGGTGCCGGTTGAAGTTCCGGAAACCGAAAAACCAAAATTTGTTCTACCCAAATTTACGCTTCCCCACCCAAATGTTCATTTGAGTTTCAAATGGGGAATAAATTTGCTTATTTTATTATTTGTGTTGATTGGGTTATTAGGATTTGTCTGGGCTGTGCCCAAGGCCAAAATCAATTTGGCTTTTCAGACGACTTTAATTGACAATACATTTTTGACAGATTTGGCAACTCAGAGTGTGGAAGCCAGTGCGACCGAAACCCTCTCGGCATCTACCACCGGGACCAAGATCGTGGGAGATAAAGCTACAGGATCGGTCTCTATTTCCAATGCTTTGGATATCCCCAAAAATTTTCCAGCCGGGACAACAATATATTCTCCTTCCGGACTTAAATTTATTTTAGATAATGATGTGAAGGTGGCATCAGCTTCAGGAAGTGCAGGAAATTTAGTGGTTGGTAAAACCGCGGTAAAAGTAACAGCGTCGCAAGTGGGTACAGGATCAAATCTTTCAGCCTTGACAGACTTTAGAGTGGGGACTTTTGCTATTACTCAGATCAGTGCTCAAAATGAGCAGGCTTTTTCGGGTGGAAGTAGCCGTGAGGTCAAAGCGGTAACCAAGGCGGACGTGGACACCTTGCGCAGTCAGATTCTGGATAAAGCCAAAGTAAATGCAAAACAACAATTGATTGACAAAACCGCCAGCCAAAAATTGATTCCTGACTCCATTGTCACTCAGACTATTAGTGAAGACTTGGATCATAAAATAGGTGATGCCGCAGAAAATGTCAATCTCAAGCTGACCGTCCGGTCCAAGGGACTCGTTGTCAATAATGCAGATTTGGATAAAGCCATTAATTCTGAAATAAATCCGCTGATTCCGGCCGGATTTAAATCTACTTCAGTGGAAATAGGCAATCTGAATGTCAAAAAAACGACTTCCGACACCAGTCAGATATCAGTATCCGTGATAGTCAAAACCGTTCCCCAGATAGACAGTCAGGAAGTGGCAAAAAATATTGCCGGCAAAAATCTGGAAAATGCCCGGAAGTATCTACAAGCCTTGCCGGCAATTGCCAAGATTGATTTCAAGATTACCCCCAGCCTGCCCATTATTACTTCCAGATTACCTTTCCGGTCAGGCCGGATAGAAGTTTTGATATGCGAAGAGCTTTGCCCCTGATAATTATTGGACTGGGAATTGTTCTCGTGGGTGTGGTGGCTGTTCCCGTGTTTGCTTCGCAAATCCAATTTTGGCTAAACAGACCGGTAGTCCTCATTGATCCCTCGGTCAACCCCGGTCTACAAGCGCCGTTTATATCTACCCAAGCTTCAGATTGGTTTGCCAATGCCCCCAAATTTTCACCAACCACCACCAAAGTCAGTTTTTATACGTTATCAATACCCAAAATAGAACTGTCCGATGTCAGAGTAGAAATAAACGGCGATGATTTGAAAAAGAGTGCAATCCAATATCCGGGTACAGCTTTACCGGGAACTTTTGGTAATACCGTAATCTTCGGTCATTCTACATCTCCTTTTTTATACAAAGTAGGAGACCCTGTTTCAATTTTCAATCCCTTGCTAAAAGTTAAGGTGGGGGATGAAATAATTGTTTATTTTGACGGAGTAACTTACCGCTATGTGGTGCGGAACATCGCCGAACTGGATCCGGACAAGATAGAAGTTCTTGCCCAACGCTATGATAAATATGAACTAACCCTGGTTACCTGCACCCCGCTAGGGACATATCTAAGAAGATTTGTGGTAAGAGCGGAGCTGGTAAATTAAAATGAGCAAAATTATTTGGAAGCATTTATTAAGCCGAAGATGGACTATTCTCCGTTGCGACCTTTTCACTAGAGGATATGTTGAACCGCTCGAAAAATATCTTGGTATCCCGAATAAAGACCTATTAGTGACAAAACAATTAGAAAAATACTCACTCTATAACAGTGTAGATAGTTTAAAGGAGATATCGCGGACTCTAATTAGGAAATTAGAACAACACGGAAACTACGGAAAAAAGATTTATAAGGATTGTCTGGTCTCTTGTAAAAATTTAGTGAGCATTTCCAGAAAAGTGTCACAAGGAAGTCTAAGTTCTCTTAAAGCAGATGTTCTTCTAAATAGACTAAACAGCTACTTTAAGACGGCACTAAATTTCACGCCATTCTTAGCCTTACCCGCTAACTATGAAGCCTATGTTACTGACGAGATAAAGGAATTTATTGTTAAGAAAGTTGGCAATAAAAGGGCCGAGGAAATTTTACAAAAGTTGATGAGTTCCAAACAACACCCTTATCAAATATTAGAACAGATTGATTTGGCTAAAATTGCTTTAAAAATAAAAAGCAAAAATAAGATCGAAGTGAGTAAGGCATTAAAACAACACAAGTTGAAATATCAATGGTTGTCTTGCTACAACTTTGATGAAGATGAATTTACGCAAACAGACTTTAGAAACAGACTTAAAGTTTTGTTGGATCTGCCTATTGAAGAACTTGAAAATAAAACTAAAAGCGTCGTGGCCAAAGTAAAACAAGATGAATTAGAATTTCAGAAAGCAGTTAAAAAGATTGGCCTCTCTGGGATGTTGCTAAATAAAGTCAACCTCTTAAGAGAGTTTGTCTTTTTAAGGACTTATCGGATTGAAATGAACTCTCAATCAAATTTTTATCTCAAACCTCTCATGATTGAAATCGCTCGTCGGGGAAATATTTCGATTGCCCAACTTGCAATGATGTTGCCAAACGAAATTGAAACCCTGATTTTAAACAAAAAACTTCCGAAATCAGTAAATTTTAACGATAGAAAGATGGCGGCTATTTTCTGGCTGGACAATTGTAGGTATAAGTACGTTTTTGGCAATCAAGCAAAAAAGTTGATTTCAATGCAGCTAAGTGAGGTTGTGGAGGAAAAATTTATTGATGTGATAAAGGGAACTACGGCTTCTTTGGGTAATACGGTTCGGGGAAGAGTGAGAATTTTAGAGAAAAGTGACTTGAGAAAATTCCAAAAGGGAGAAATACTTGTAGCCGTTATGACTTCTCCGGAATTTGTGCCAGCGATGCATAAAGCCAGAGCAATTGTAACCGACGAGGGTGGCGTGCTGTGTCATGCGGCCATCGTATCAAGGGAAATGGATAAACCTTGTATTATAGGGACAAAAACCGCCACGAGATTTTTGAAAACAGGGGATTTGGTAGAAGTAGATACCGCAAAAGGGTCGGTTAGGTTATTAGAAGTTTCGTCGCCCGCGCGGAGTTGGTAAATTAATTTGCTATACTTAAACTGACATGAGATTTAATTTAGAACAGGCAAAAGGATTATCAAATTTTTTCTTTGATATTGCAAAAGGGGTAACTTTGGGAGCCATAGGATTTTCGGCGATCGGACCGATAGAAATTAGAATATTTGTGGGAGTACTTAGTATCAGTTTTGTTTATGTATGTGTTAAAATTGCCTTATTACTTTTAGAAAATTCATGATGATCAGTCAATCGGATATTACTACAGCAGCATACACTTTTTTAGTTATTAGTGGCCTTATAACTGTATTCGGGGCAGCTACTGTTTATTTATTACGTAAAAACAAAAAAAGGCACAAATGATATTAAGTTTAAACAATATATTATTAGGAATTGCCATCTTATTAATGGTGATTAGTTTTATTTTAATTTCAAAGGCGGAAAAGAAAAATTAGTGAAGTGTCTTGCGCTTTGGCGAAATGCGTAACGCGGTCAAGGTCTAGCCTTTCACTTCACAAACATTGTACCACTCTGTTAACACCCGCGCCGAACTAGTCAATTAGTTATATTGAAAAATCTTTTTATTTCTTTCGGCCACAATGACACAACTTCATCTCCACACCGGTTGGGTACTTGGTTTTTAGGAATCCACTCCGCGGTCTCCAAATCGCTTCCGGGTTTTAAATTAAATGTAATGGCTTTGCAACAATACCATTTTACGTGTGCACCTCTGGGGCTTGTGTGTTCAGCGAGATAACCAATGACGGCAATTTCTATCCCTACTTCCTCTTGTATACCTCTTATTAATCCATCTTGATCACTCTCACCTTGATTTAATGTTTCGCCGGGAAGATGCCATCTGCCAGAAAACCATTTTCCTTCTGTTTTATTCTTTTTCCCCACCAAAACCAGATCTCCCCAACTAACTACTGCAGCGACAGCCTCTCTATTGGCCATATGTGCAGGTATAATATCACTAATATGATTTATTTGGGACTTGATTATGGAACGGCCAAGATTGGAGTAGCCTTGGCCACTGGGCCGTTGGCGGAACCACTTGCAACTTTCGATACAAAATCTTCGATCAAAAAAATCAAAGAGTTGATTGTGAAATTGCAAATAGAAAAAATAATTATCGGAAAGCCTGACAAGTCTTTGAGTTTTGAATTTGAGAAATTTGTAAATTTATTGAATCCCGATTTAATCGGGAGTAAATTGAAAATTGTTGATGAGACTTTATCATCCCACGATGCCAGGCTGGCTTTGTTGCATACTACCCAGACCAGACGAAAAGAAAAAGAGCATTCGGTGGCAGCAGCCATCATTTTACAAAGCTGGCTTGACTACCATCATTAAAAAGAGTAAATTAAGGATATGTTTAAGAATGTAGTGGCGCCGGTTCAAGCTTGGCTACTGTCTCAAAGTCGCTGTGTGGGTTGCAGTATGCCTCTGTCACAGGGCAAAACCGAAGGAGATAAAATAATTTGTAAATGCGGACGGATTTTTATCAAAGACAACGGCAAGTTTAGACGGGCCCGTTTTGAAGAAGTGTGAAATTCTGGATCAGTTGCATTCTAGCGATTTTAATACTTATTTTTACCGGTTTTGTGGTGTGGAGTTGGTGGGAATCTCAATTGGTACCGGTCGTGCCCGGTGATCAAACCCAAATAAATTTTGTCATAACCAAGAATGAATCAGCAGGATCGGTACTGGCAAGATTAACCGGGGAAAGGCTGATTCACAATTTCTGGGTGTCCAAACTCTATTTGCAAGGAATAGGATTGGATCAGAAAGTCCGCCCCGGAAATTATTTATTGTCTCGGAGTCAATCTTTAGAAGAGCTGTTGGTATCATTGACAGCTGGTCCCCGCGATGTCTGGGTGACTATTCCCGAGGGGTTTCGGCGTGAGCAAATAGCCCAGCGTTTCGAATCATTTGATCAATTTGATAAATCTGAATTCTTACGCTTGACGGCCACCTCCGAAGGCAAACTGTTTCCTGATACTTATCTGGTTCCATTATATGCCACAACTGAAAATGTTGTAGATATGTTGTTGGAAAATTTTGCCAATAAAGCGGGAGAGATATCCCGTGACAACTTAATTATTGCCTCTTTGGTAGAGAGAGAAGTCAGAAATCCGGATGATCGGCCGGTAATAGCCGGGATAATAATCAAAAGATTAGAAGCGGGCTGGCCCTTGCAAATTGATGCCACTGTTCAGTATGCTCAAGATAGTGCTAAGTGCCAAGGGCTAAGGGCTAAGTGCGAATGGTGGAAACCGGTATCGGATACGAAGTTACAATCTGAATACAATACATATATTAATGTCGGTTTGCCACCCGCCCCGATTGCCAATCCCGGAATAAAAGCAATTGAGGCAACAAAATCTTTTCAAAAATCCGCGTATTGGTACTATCTAAGTGACAGCGAAGGGGTAACTCACTTTGCCAAAACTTTAGTCGAACATAATTTGAATATTGACAAGTATTTAAATGACTGATAAAGTCAGTGCACTTTCCGCGTTTTACGGGGGTTGTTGCGCCCATGCGGATTTTTTCGCGTTCAATGCAAAATAAAAACCGCCATTATTGGGGAAAAGTTTATTCCAATCTTCCCCCGCTAAATTTAACTCAGGTACAATTGGAGTCGTGGGATTGGTTTCTCCGGGAAGGTATCAAAAAAAGTATTTCCGAAATTTCTCCGATTGAAGATTTTACTGCCAAAAGCTGGCAATTGGAATTTCTGGAACACTTCATTGAAAAACCAAACCTTACTCCTCTCGTCGCTTCCCGCAAAGGTTTGACTTATTCCGCGTCTCTACGGGTAAAAGCCAAATTGACAAACAAAGTGACCGGTAAAATCGCGTCCGGCGAAGTATTTTTGGGCGACATTCCCATGATGACTCCAGTGGGAACTTTTGTAATAAATGGGGTAGAAAGAACAGTAATAAGCCAGATAGTCCGCTCTCCCGGAGTGTACTTTGGCGCGGAATTGGATGCCGCTTCCGGTAAGATTTTGCATACTGCGGAACTGCGGCCCATTCACGGAACCTGGCTGGAATTTGAAGTTTCCCGAAACGGAATTGTTTCGGTCCGGATTGACCGCCGGCGTAAATTTGCCGTCACGGTCCTGCTTCGGGCTATGGGGATGTCAAGTAACGAAGAAATACTCAAATTATTCCCGACTCTGGAAGAAACCATCGCCAAAGACTTGACCCACAGTACCGAAGAGGCTCTGATGGAAATTTACAAAAAAATGCGTCCCGGTGAACCTCTGCAATTGGAAAATGCCCAAAAATTAATCTATGATTTGTTTTTCAATCCCCGAAGATATGATTTAGGTCAAGTCGGACGATATAAAATAAACCGCAGGTTGGAGCTTTCGCTAGACCCGGCTCAGACACTGTTGACCAAAACGGATATTGTAGCCTTGGTGAAATATCTGATCGGATTACAAGCGGGAGTCGGCAAGATTGATGATATTGACCATTTGTCAAACCGCAGATTACGCCGGGTCGGAGAACTGGTCGCTCAGACTTCGTTCCGAATTGGTCTCATGCGCCTGGAAAAAGCCATCCGGGAAAAGATGAGTTTAGTATCTACAGAAGATTTGGTCAGTCCGGCCCAGTTGGTCAACCCCCGGCCGGTGATTTCTTCAGTCAATGAATTTTTCCGAAGCTCTCAGTTGTCTCAAATCCTAGATCAGGTAAATCCCCTAGCGGAGATTGATCTTCTGAGGCGTGTGACAGTTTCCGGTCCGGGTGGAATCACCCGCGAACGGGCTTCGTTTAGTATCCGTGATGTCAACGCCAGTCAATATGGCCGGATAGACCCTGTGCGGTCTCCTGAAGGTCCCAATATCGGATTGGTAACATATCTTGCAATGTATGCCAAGGTTAATGCTTATGGCTTTTTGGAGACGCCATATCGAAAATTAATGAAAGACAAAACCGGTGTCCGCGTGTCCGAAGAAATAGTTTATTTGTCCGCAGATGAGGAAGAAAATTATCATATTATTAACAGTGACGTTCCCGTGGATGCCAAAGGCTATGTCAAAGCCGACTGGTTACCCATGCGTTTTGCCAACGCTTTCATGGAAGGAGCGCCCATGGAAGCCGATTTTATTGATTTGGTTCCCCGTCAGCTGGTGGGTTGTTCTGCGTCTCTTATTCCCTTTTTAGCCAACGATACTGCCAACCGGGCCTTGATGGGAGCCAACATGCAGTGCCAGGCTGTTCCATTATTAGAGCCTCAAAGTCCGATTGTGGGTACCGGTATGGAGACCGAAATAGCCCAAAGCATGGGTTGGACGGTCAGGGCTTTGCATGAAGGTCAAGTAATTGCCGTCGATGCCGATAAAATCGTCTTGAAATTAGCCACGAAAACCCAAAAAGATATCAGTAATAATGAAATGATAGTCCTCAAGGGGGACACGGAAACTTATTATCTGACAAAATTCAAACGTACACCTCAGAGCACTTGTTACAATCAGCGGGCGGTCGTAACCTTGGGACAAAAAATCAAAAAAGGCCAATTGATTATTGACGGACCTTCCTGCCAAAACGGAGAGTTAGCCTTGGGCCAGAATCTGGTAATCGCCTATACTTCATTTGAAGGCTTGGGTTTTGAGGATGCTATTGCCATATCCAGCCGTCTGGTTACTGATGATTGTCTGACTTCTATTCATATTGAAGAATATGAAGCCGATGTGGTGGACACCAAATTGGGGCCTGAGGAACTGACCCGTGATATTCCCAATGTGGGAGAAGTCTATTTGGCAAATCTTGACAAGGATGGGATTGTAACTATCGGTTCCGAGACCAACCCCAACGATATTTTGGTCGGTAAAATTGCCCCCAAAGGTGAGACCGAGCTTTCAGCCGAAGAGCGTTTACTGCGGGCGATTTTTGGAGAAAAAGCCCGGGATGTCCGGGACACTTCGCTTCGGATGCCGCATGGTGAACGGGGAATTGTCGTGGATGTCCAGGTCTTGGACAGAGCCAACGGCGATGAATTGCCTCCGGGCTGTAATATCCGGGTAGTTGTCAAAGTTGCCCAAATCAGAAGAATCACCGTCGGAGACAAACTGGCAGGCAGACACGGAAATAAAGGCGTTATTTCCAAAATTATTCCGCTAGAAGACATGCCTTACTTGCCAGACGGGACACCTGTGGATATTATGATTTCGCCTCTGTCAGTACTGGCCCGTATGAATCTGGGCCAGCTCCAGGAAGCCAGGCTGGGATTGGCCTTACAAAAATTGCAAGAAAAAATAGCCGTTCCTGTCTTTGAGCGTATTTCTGAAGAACAAATAGTTGAAGTTTTAGACAGAGCCAAGCTTCCCATTTCCGGAAAAATGCGCCTGACCGACGGCAGAACCGGTGAGCCGTTTGAAGAAGAAACTGTCGTGGGAGTCGGATATTTTCTCAAGCTCTATCACATGGTGGAAGACAAAATTCATGCCCGGTCTACCGGTCCGTATTCCCTGATTACTCAGCAACCTCTGGGTGGCAAAGCCCAAATGGGTGGTCAGCGTTTGGGAGAAATGGAAGTTTGGGGATTGGAAGCACACAAGGCTTCACATGTCTTGCAGGAAATGTTGACTATCAAATCCGATGACGTGGTCGGCCGGGCCAAAGCTTTTGAAGCCATAGTCAAAGGGACCGAAATTCCAGCCAGCTCGGTACCGGAATCATTCAATGTCTTGGTCAAAGAACTCCAAAGTTTGGGATTGCAGATTACCCCTTTGGGAATTCAGGCTAAACCTACTGAAGTTACTGATGATACAATAACAAATGGCACAAATTAAAACTAACACTCACCAGGACACTTTCAAAATAGCTGATTTTTCGGCTTTGCAAATTACTCTGGCTTCCCCTGAAATTATCAGAATGTGGTCACGAGGAGAGATTACCAAGCCCGAGACTATCAATTACCGGACTCTTAGGCCCGAAAAAGACGGTCTGTTTGACGAGCGGATATTCGGCCCGGTCAAGGATTGGGAATGTTATTGCGGAAAGTACAAGCGGATCAGATATAAGGGTATTATTTGTGATAAATGTGGAGTAGAAGTCACCCATTCCCGGGTCCGTCGAGAGCGGATGGGACATATTACCCTGGCTACACCAGTTGTTCATGTCTGGTATTTCAAGGGCGCTCCGTCCAAGTTGTCACTTCTTTTGGACATTTCACCCAAGGCTTTGGAGTCGGTGGTCTATTTTGCCCAATATATTATTACGGCTGTTGACGAAAAACAAAAAACCAAGACTCTGGAAAGACTAAAAACTGAATTGGTAGTCAAGAAAGAGACTCTCAAAAAAGAATTTGCAGCCAAATGGTTGATTCTGGAAAAATCATACTCGACAGAAGGAAGAAATGATTCGGACGCCAAGGCCCTGGCCGCCGCCGAGTCGGGACTCAAATTAAAACAACAAAGGCAGGCTTTGATAGATCAGGAAGCTTTGGAAACAGACAAAATCAGCGATCTTCAACAGCGTCTGGGGGATATTGCCGACAGTATCAAAGTCGGAAGTGTCATTTCCGAAGATGAATATTTGCGGCTGGCTTCATATGATGCCATAGATTTTGCTTCCGTGGGTATGGGTGCCGAAGGGGTCATGGAAGTAATTTCCGGAATTGATTTGGCCCGCCTGTCGGCGCAACTCCGCGAGGATTTAGATACTACGAGCGGTCAGCGTTATATCAAAGTCACCAAGAGATTGCGTGTAGTTGACGGTTTAAGAAGAGCTTCTATTGATCCCAGGTGGATGGTGCTTAAGATTTTACCGGTTATCCCGCCGGACCTTCGGCCCATGGTTCAGCTTTCCGGTGGCCGGTTTGCCACCTCGGATCTCAATGATTTGTACCGCAGGGTTCTAAACCGTAACAACAGGTTGAAACACCTGATTGAATTGGGAGCGCCGGATATCATTTTGCGAAACGAAAAGCGGATGTTACAGGAAGCGGTGGATGCTCTCATCGATACCACTCATGCTACTTCCTCCCGCCGGCCGGAAGCTTCAAAGACCAAGTCGCTGTCTGACATGTTGCGGGGAAAACAGGGCCGGTTTAGACAGAATTTACTGGGGAAAAGGGTAGATTATTCCGGGCGATCGGTTATTGTGGTGGGACCGGAACTGAAACTTGATCAATGCGGAGTACCCAAGGAAATGGCTCTGGAAATGTTTAAACCTTTTGTCCTGCGGCAAATGATTGTTCAGGGACTGGCTCCTAATGTAAAATCAGCCAAAAATATTTTGGAGAGCAGACCTCCTGAAGTTTTTGATATTTTGGAAAGCATCACCAAGAATCATCCGGTACTCTTAAACCGGGCACCCACATTGCACAAATTGTCTATTCAGGCTTTTTATCCGGTCCTGGTTGAGGGTTCGGCCATCAGACTCCATCCGTGTGTCTGTACCGGATTTAATGCCGATTTTGACGGAGATCAGATGGCTATTCATGTTCCGATTAGCGAGCCGGCAATAGAAGAAGCCCGAAATCTGATGATGCCGCCGGACAATTTAAGAAAACCCGCGAGTGGTGATCCCCTGGCTATTCCCTCGACCAAAGAAATAGCCTTGGGTAATTATTATCTGACATCAATTGATACCCAAATCCTACCACACGATTCGATATTTGGAACGACACAGGAAGCGATTCTTGCTTACCACACCGATCACATTAAGATGCGGCAGGAAATTTCGTTAAATATGAACGGAGCAATAGTCAAGACTACCGTGGGCCGGTTACTCTTTAATGAAGCTTTACCTCTCGAATTGCGGTTTATCAACGAAGCCGTCAAACGTTCAGTCGTGGTAAATTTGTTTAACCGTGCCTTTAGATTGTATGACAAAACCCGCATCGCTCAGATGGTTGATGATCTCAAAAACTTAGGTTTTTGGGCAGGGACGGTTTCGGGAATTTCCGTCAGTATTACCGATTGTGAACTCTATGTGGGCCGCGATGAAGCCATTGCCGAAGTTGATGCCAAAGTCGCCGAAACCAACAGCAATTTTGAAATGGGACTGATTACACTCGAAGAGAAAAAACGTTTGTCTCAGGGGTTGTGGTTGGATGCGACCGAAACTATTGCCGACAAAACTTGGGACTTGTACAGCATCGATAATCCCATCCGCCTGATGATTAACGCTCAGGTCGGAAGAATTTCCAGAGAGCAGGTCAAGCAATTGTCTGGTATCCGGGGACTGGTGGTGGATCCGACCGGACGGATTGTCGATTTGCCGATCAAAAGTAATTACCGGATAGGCTTTTCCACCTTTGAGTATGTCGCGGCCACCCGGGGTGAACGCAAAGGTTTGTCTGATACAGCTATCAGAACTGCCGATGCCGGATATTTGACACGGAGACTTGTCGATGTTTCTCATGATGCTCTGATTCGGATGGAAGATTGCAAAACCAATGAAGGTTTGATTATCTCGCGGAGCGACCGCAGAAAAAAGGCTTTTGTTTCACGGGTATTTGGCAGGGTGGTAGCGAGCGATATAATTGCCAATGGTAAAATTTTAATAAAAGCCGGGCAAGTAATTGATGAAGATAATCGTTTACTTCTAGATTCCGAAAAAGTTTCCGAGGTTTGTGTGCGTTCAACCTTGCTTTGCAAGGCCAAATATGGTTTATGTGCCACTTGTTATGGCTGGGACTTAAGTACCATGAAGATGGCCGTAATTGGTGATCCGGTGGGAGTTTCGGCTGCTCAGAGTATTGGTGAGCCGGGAACGCAAATGACTCTGCATGGCAAGCGCGGAGCTCTGACGGTGGGATCAGTAGATGTGACCCAAGGGCTACCCCGAGTCGAGGAATTGTTTGAAGCCCGGACTCCCAAGATGGTTTCTCCTCTGGCTGAAATTTCAGGGAACGTCGAAATTTCCGAGACCGACGAAGGCTACAAAGTCCGGGTCAGAAATACGACCGTCAAACCCATTGAAGAGCGGGAATATATAATTCCGCTAATGTCTGAATTGAATGTCAAAGACGGAGATTTGGTGGCGGCCGGTACTCAATTGGCCGGAGGCTCATTGGATATCAAAGATGTTCTGGAAGTCAGAAGCCTGCGGGGGGCCCAGGAATATCTGATTGAGGAAATCCAGTTGGTTTATGAGTCACAGGGAGTGGCCATTCACGACAAACATTTTGAAGTTATTGTCCGCAAAATGAGCGACAAGGTCAGAGTCCTGACCCAGGGAGACACCAATATTTTACCGGGAGATGTTCTGGACAGGGCAATATTTGAAGATGAAAATGCCAAAGTTCTGGCCGCCGGAGGCGAACCGTCCACGGCTCAGGTCGTCGTCTTGGGAATTACCCGATCGGCCTTAAAGACCGCCTCATGGCTTTCGGCCGCTTCGTTTATCGAGACTACGAGTCAATTGGCCGAGGCTGCCGTTGAAGGCAAAATTGATAATCTGATGGGACTTAAGGAAAATGTGATTATTGGCCGGTTAATTCCAACCAGTCCCGAGAGGGCCTTTTATGCCAACAATTAATCAGCTGGTCAGGCATGGCCGTAAACCGAAACTTGGTAAAGTCAGGGCCACGGCTCTGAGGCGGTCATTCAATTCCAAGTCCCGCAAATCAATGTCCAACATGAATCCCTACAAGCGCGGAGTGGTGACCATCGTCAAGACTATGACCCCCAAAAAGCCAAATTCAGCTCTGCGGAAAATTGCCCGGGTCCGTCTGTCAAATAAAATTGAAATAACCGCCTACATTCCGGGAATTGGACATAATATAGCCGAGCATGGTATTGTGTTGGTTCGTGGAGGCCGCGTCAAAGATTTACCGGGAGTTAAATATCATATAATCCGTGGCAAATATGATGCCGGTGGGGTCCAAAACCGCAAGCAAGGCCGATCCCGCTACGGTGCCAAGTCAGTAAGTGGCCCGGCTACAGCCGCGGCTTCCTAAAAAAAATATATGCGATCAAAACCCAGTATCAAACGTCAATTAACAGCCGATCCGGTCTACAATAGTCCGCTGATTTCCCGGTTTATAAACCGGATTATGCAAGACGGCAAAAAATCGGTGGCTCAAAAACAGGTCTATCAAATGATGCAACTGTTGGCCCAAAAGACCGAAAAAGATGCTCTGGAAGTGTTTACATTAAGTTTGGACAACATCAAGCCTCAAATGGAAGTCAAAGCCAGACGGATTGGGGGAGCTGCTTATCAAGTACCGACTCCGGTCAGAGGCGATAGGCGAGAAGCATTAGCAATTAGGTGGTTGATTACTGCCTCTAGAGCCCGGCCGAGCCGCGAGTATCACACCTTTGCCGAAAAATTAGTAGCCGAGCTTATGGATGCAACCAATAATTTGGGCGCTGCTGTAAAAAAGAAGTTAGATACTCATCGGATGGCCGAAGCCAACAAAGCCTTCGCCCATTTTAGATGGTAATAACATTTAATTATAAATTCGAAATTCGAAATTCGAAATTCGAAATTATGTTCATTTTATAAGTTATGGCACACTATGTAGGACCAAAAAATAGATTATCAAGGCGTGAAGGTGTGGATTTGTTTGGCAAGGGCCACAAATTGCGCCGTTCTACCCAAGTTCCGGGTCAGCACGGAGCCAAGCGAACCAGAAAAGTGTCTGATTATGGCCGTCAATTGCGGGAGAAGCAGAAAGTCCGCCGGATGTATGGTATAATGGAAAGACAATTCCGTCGGATGTTTAGCGAGGCTAGCAGAACCAAAGGAAATACGGCCGAAGCTTTGCTTCAATTGCTGGAATTGAGATTAGACAATGTAATATACCGGCTAGGGCTCGTGCCCACCCGGAATATGGCCCGCCAGGTGGTGGGTCACGGTCATGTCAAAGTAAACGGAAAAAAGCTGAATATTCCATCTTATCGGGTCAAGATAGGAGACGAGATCAGTCTTTCTGAATCATTGGTCCGGTCTCGGGAAAATTTGGCAGTTCCGGCTTGGCTGGACCGGCAGGGCATGATGGGACGGATTACCGCTCTTCCTACCCGGGCTGATGTTGTCGAAAGTATTACCGAACAATTAATTGTTGAATTTTATTCCAGATGAAACCACAATTTTCAATTCATACAAGCTTTACTGACAAAAATAGTGCCCGTTTTGTCTGTGAACCATTGCCTCAAGGCTTTGGTCACACTTTGGGTACATCGCTTCGGCGCGTTTTATATTCCTCCATTCCCGGAGCAGCCATTACTTCTATCCGCATTACCGGAGCCAATCATCAATTTAGCACACTTCCCGGACTGGCCGAAGATTTGGTTCATCTGGTCTTAAATATCAAGAGAATCAAAGTCATGTCCACATCGGATAAGCCCGCAAAGATGGTTCTTTCGGCCAAAGGTCTTGGCCCGGTAACCGCTTCAGATTTTGAATGTCCATCCGGCGTTGAAATTGCCAATCCCGACTTAGTGATTGCCAATCTGACCGAAAAGACCGCCAAATTGGAAATTGAGGCCAGTGTGGAAATGGGTTATGGGTATTCACCGGCAGATGACCGAAAAAGTACCACAGTCGGCGTAATTCCTACCGACGCCATGTTTTCTCCGGTGGTCCGGGTCAATGTCACGGTCGAAGCGACCCGGGTAGGCAGGATGACCAACTTTGATAAATTAATTTTGGATATCACGACTGATGGTACCATTACGCCCACACACGCGCTGAAGACTGCATCAGAAACCTTAGTTGAATATTTTGGGATGATTGTTACGCCCCAGGTAGCGACGGAAGTCGCAGATGCTCCCATTTCCCGTGACAAAAAATCCTCGGTGGGCGGAGCCTTGTCTATCGAAGAATTGGATTTACCGACTAGGATTGCCAATGCTTTACAAAAAGCCGGCTTTGACACGGTTGCCGATCTTTATGGGACTTCCAGGGAAGAATTGGCCAAAGTCAAGAATGTAGGTAGCAAATCGGTAAAGTTGATTGAATCCGCGCTTTCAGGGCGTGGTTTAATACTGCCCTAATTTATCATGATTCATAGCGTTTTTGGTACAAAATTAAGTCGGGATACCAATCAGCGCCAAGCACTTTTAAAAGGTTTGGTTGGGGCTCTAATCAGGTCTTCCGCGATAGAGACTACCGAAGCCAAAGCCAAAGCGGTTCGCGGTTTAGTCGAAGATCTGATTACCAAGGCCAGGCGCGGGACGGTAGCTGACCTACGCCAGATAGAAGCTGTAATTTCTGATAAAGAATTAGTTGAGAAGCTAAGTCATGAAATTGCTCCAAAAATTAAATCCAAAAATGGAGGATACACAAGACTTATCAAAAAGGGTTTCCGGGTAGGAGACAATGCCCCTATGGTGCGGATGGAATTTATTTTTGAGTAATTATGAAAAAGACTTTTAGCCCCAAAACGGCAGAAATATTCCGAGCTTGGCATCTATTGGATGCCGATAGTCAGACATTAGGCCGTTTGAGTACCAAAATCGCCAAATTATTAATGGGCAAAGACAAGCCAACTTTTGCCCGGCATATAGACAGCGGTGATCAGGTCGTGGTTGTAAATGCCGAAAAAATAAAATTTTCCGGAACCAAAGAAATCGCCAAGCGCTATCACAGTCATTCCGGATACAAAGGCGGAGTAAAAAAACTATCGGTGTCTCAGATACGGGAGGCACACCCCGATAGATTATTGGAACACGCGGTCAACGGTATGTTGCCAAAAAACAAATTGCGTGACAAAATGATGACTCGTCTCCATTTAATTATTGGTGACACCAATCCCTATGAGCAGTATTTCAAATCCAAAAATTCTTAAAAAAACCGTTGGTAGGCGTAAGCGGGCAGTAGCTTCGGTACGTCTGTCATCCGGTACAGGACAAATTGTTGTCAATGCCAAGCCGGTTGAGACTTACTTCCCCGGTGAATTTGCCAAAAAAATATACAATCTGCCGTTTGTTACAACTGATGCCAAAAAATATGACGTTTCGGCCAAGGTGGCCGGAGGTGGCAAAGAAGGCCAACTTGATGCTTTGGTTTTGGGAATTGCCAGGGCTCTGGCCCAGGCAAAAGAAGAATACAAGACTTTGCTTCGCCATGCGGGCCTGATGACCCGGGACTCCCGCGAGCGCCAGCGCCGGATGGTCGGCACCGGCGGCAAATCCCGTCGCCAAAAATCCTCCCCCAAACGCTAAATATGGTAAAAGAATTGGCACTATATCTAATATTGAATCAACTTGAAAGAATTGGCAGAGTTCAAACCCAATTATTAAACAGAATAGAGGCTTATGAATTAAAAAAATTGGGTATACAAGAGCTCGGAATCAGCCTTTCGACTCCAGATCAATTCTTTAATATATCGCCCATTAGACCTATAATCCCTGCATTTGGAAATTTGTTTGGATGGTTAACATTTGCGGAATTTAAATTTCTTCAGTCGTTTTATGAAATTTTGGAAAATAGACCTTTATTCGACTCAGAGGGGAATATTAATGCTAAATTTCAAAATCGCAGTTGAGATTAATTTTTCCGGTAATTAATCCCACCTTTCAGGTGGGATTTGCTATAAGTCTAAACTCCAACCTGTATTTATCAATACATTATTCTACGACCGTGAACTTATTGTCTTAATTGTGGATAACTTTGAAAGGCGACGCCTTTCAAGATAAAATGTTGCGCCTTTTGGTTTAGTAGAACTCGATTTGGTCATCAAAATATGGTCTTAATCATTTTTCTAGTTACAGGTTCACCTTCAAGCTTGAAGGTACGAAAAATCATTTCTGGCATAAATGAACGCAGAAAATCAAGTGCGGTTTTTATACCCACGGACTTTTTCTGATATTTTAGATAACTTAATCTAAGTTTATTTTTCATATTTAAATTATATCATTTATTTCTATCAATGTCGGCAAGTCCCGCTGTGCCCCCCGAAGCTGTAAGCGAAGGAGGGCCGCCAAAAATCCTCCCCCAAACGCTAGAGTTTAAGTTTTAAATTTGCATTTGATGCAAGCCACAATGCTCGAGCAAAACTCTCTGGAGTTTGACCAAATCCCTTTGTAGTTCTACTTACTGACCCCCATTCCGAAGGAAATTCACCGCTTTCTCCATGAGGGTTATCCCACTTTACACGAAGATCGTGCTCGTGTCGCTCTTCACCAATGGTTCTTAACACTCTGTCTGCTCGAGCCAGTACTTGGATTGGTGCAACTAATTTAGTTGATGATAATGCAAATGAATCTTTCGGATTTCCTTTATATAATTTTCTTTCGTCAAGTTCCAAAATCATCCTTTGAATGTCATCATTATTTTCAGACCGTACGATCATAGGTATTGGGTAGGGTGTTCCATCGATATCTGTAAATATTAATACACACTTTGTAAGTGTAACAAAAGTTAATTTGGGTGGTTCTCCTGTTCCCCCATTTCCGCGAGGACTTAATTCTGGGCTGTTAAACCAACTTGTTGAGGCATAAGTTAGTCTTATTTTTTTTCTCTCTTCAGGAGTGATTAATCGTTGTGACCACTGAAGAATCGCTGTTGGTAATGTGCCTACATTAACAACAAAATCTTTCCCCAGGTTGCTCCAAGGATCACCAGAAACTACGTCAATTTTCTCTGATGCACTATCTACGCTCATTTATAAATTATATCATAAAATCGAATCCTTCTACGAATGAAACAACTCTTCATCAAAAATTTTATTAACACATTTTTATCACGACCGTGAATTTGTTGTCTTAATTGTGGATAACTTTGAAAGGCCAGGCCTTTTGAGAACTGTTCTGGCAGAAACAGACAGCAGCAATTTTTTCTCTTCTGGTAAGACTACCCATTTTTCATGCCTCTTTAATGATTCCAAATACACTGGAATCATGGGTACTAATCTAGTACCACAAGAGTAATTGGAAATCACCCACAATTTTTTGAGGAGTTTAAAAACCCCAAAATATGGTGACTGTCTGACTCTTCTGATACGGTGTTTGAGTGGTAGATTGGGAAGAATTTCCTGTAAATGTTTACGGCTATACCCCGTAATTTTAGTTAACTTGTTTAAAAGCAGAGTTTTTCCACCTTTTCTGGCTTGCTTGTACTCGGCCGAGAAGGCCCGGACTACTGAAGTTTTATCTTGTCTTATCAAGTAAATTTCACCTCCTTGGAAACAGAAAGTCCAACCAACTTTCAGGAGGATTTTCTCATGACACAACGAATGGCTTTCAGGAGGAAATTAGGTGACTCAAATCGGGGCTTGACACACATACACACACATTAACATCATTACCATGAGTGAGCTTGGTCATTTAGAATATGATCCAACAGCAAAACCCTCCTTTTATTTACATGAGGCGGTGGAATTTCTGGTTGGTATTAAGGATGGGCTAGTTTTAAAATTTACTACGGGTTTATTAAGTGCGGGTTGGCATGGTGGGGATCTTCTGGAAGCTTTTGAAGATAGATTTGGATCTAAGAGTGCAAGTTTAGTAACAGCGGTTAAGGTTGTAAAAGGAGATCAGGCAACAATTGCTATTAATACTGATCAAATTCTCCCGTTTTACGCACTTTATGATATTAGTTCTCTTGATTTTTCTACGGGTAAAATAAATTGTTATGTCAGTCTTGACACAGAAGAACCCAAACCTAAAATCATTAAAGCAAATATAAAGTGGGCCCCTAGACCCGGAATTCCCGACGATGTTTTAATATCACAAGGGTTAGCGAATTTATTGCAAGTCAAAAACGGCCAGAATATCATAATTTGGGGGATCGATGTGGAGGAATCAGATATTGATTTGGATAAATAATCCAAGAGTTTAACCCTCGCCCACTTTTATTTCGACCGTGAGAAAAATGTGTTAATTGGAAATTTCCAATCGGGGCGGGTAGAATTGTTAAGCTTCAGCTAATCCGCCCGTGGTGGAAACGGCCTCCACACGCAAGATCAATTTATTATATCTAATTCAAAAATGTTTTGGTAAAATTGGTGGGGAACGGGGCGGAGTTTGACGGTAGAATTCGCCGATGGGGTCGGTGAGGATAGAGTTCAATTCTCTACGCCCCGAAAGGGTTGGAAAAACCACAGTAATGTGGTTTTTTCATTTGACTTTGGGTTTAGTTTGGTATGATAATATAAATATGACATGGGTAAGTGTAATTTGTGCTCAATGCGGTAAAGAGATAACAAAGGCTCTTAGAAATTTTAATGAGAACAACAAATATGGACATAAATTCTTTTGTTCTCCAAAGTGTTTGGCGAACAATCGGAAACGGGGAGTAATATTTAATTGTGAAAATCCAGGTTGTCGAGTTAAATTTGAAAGGACTCCCGGTGATGTTTCACTCCATAATTATTGTTCTCAGTCTTGTTCGGCAATCGTGAACAATGAACTTAGACCGAGGATAATTAGAATTTGTGCTAAGTTAGGCTGCAAAAAAGAATTTTTCGGAAACAATAAATATTGTTCAGAAACATGTGTTCCAAAAACTCAGCCAAAATATTTGAGACAAGATCTGTTAGACAAAATACAAAGATTTTACTTAATAAATAATAGAGTTCCTATAAAAGTGGAATTTAATTCTCAATGGCAAGCGTATCGTAGAGTTTTTGGAACTTGGAACAGAGCCATTAGTGAGGCAGGTTTTGAAACAAATCCAGAAATGTTTACCCACAAATATACCGCTCGTGATGGTCACATTTGTGATTCTCTAACAGAAAAGATTATTGATGACTGGATGTATAGGAGAAAAATTTTACACCAACGAGGGGTTTATTATCCAAATCAAAAAAGATTTAAAACAGATTTTTTGGTTAAAGATAAATATTGGATTGAGTTTTTAGGCCTAAAAGGAGTGTTGAAGAGATATGATGATTTATATAAACAGAAGTTGGAATTAGCTAAGATTAACAAGATAAAAATTATTGAGCTATATCCTCAGGATTTGTTTCCCAGAAATAATCTAGATCTGAAACTGGATTTTTTGTTAAAATAGAATTATGAGAGAATTGCTCAAAGATTTGAATTATGGATCTAAAATAATAAAGAAGCCTCTGGGTCAGGTAATTTGGTATTGGTTTAAATATGTTTTAGCAATTGGAATTTGCGGCTTGGTTATTGGGATTAGTGTATTGTTCTATTACACGCCCCAGTTCCCGAAACTTTTAACTGAAAAAGTCCCGGAAGTGCAGTTTACTATCAAAAACGGGAAACTAACAACCAATCAACAACTGCCATTTAAATGGAACGATGGCGGAATGTCTGTTTATATTGATGAAAATAAAATTTTACTCAGCGATAGCAAAGGGGAAAATAACGAGATTAAATTTGCCGATATCAAAGAAGAAGTCAAATTTGACAAAAATGTGATTGTCAAATGGTCAACCAATAATAAACTTTGGCTATTGGGTGTGGGACTGGCAATTTTAGTATCTCTTATTTTAATATTGGGAATATTTTATTTAATTTGGCAAGCAATTATGTTTTTGGTTTGGTCGTTGACATTTTGGGTATATGCCAAAATTTTAAAAAAGAAACTTCGGTATTTAGATGTCATGAAATTAGTCATTACTGCTTCGGTCATCCCATTGTTTATTTCTACATTAAACATTGTCTTTCAGGATCGGATTTTGAATATTTTGAGTTTTGGTATTTTGGTATTTTATTGTGGCATTTGGATTTACCACTTGCCAAGTGGCAAAAAATAACTTAGATTATTAGCATGGACAATATCGTGTATGCTAGTTTTTGGAGGAGAGCAGGAGCAGTTTTGTTGGACGGGCTAATTGTCTCGGTTGGCAATTCATTGGTCACTGTCGTGGTTAATTTGGTTGTCAGGCAAGAAGCCGTTGCGTCTACAATAACTCAGATTATAAGTTTAATAATAAGTGTTGGTTATTATGTCTATTTTATCGGCAACCGCGGACAAACCCCCGGTAAGATGGTTTTAAAAATCAAAGTCCAAAAGCTGGAAGATGGATCGAATTTAGGCTACCCTGGGGCTTTTATGCGTGAGGTGCTTGGCAAATTTGTTTCAGGGGTCGTTTTTGGCCTGGGATATTTGTGGATGATCAGAGACAAGGACAAACAAACTTGGCACGATAAGATTGCAAAAAGTGTGGTGGTTAAGATTTAAGAAAATATATTGATTGTGGCATAATAAATGCTATACTTAAGGTATGAATACTTCTGATATGATCTTCAAAATTAGGCCAGTTTTAAGGAAATATGATGTTAAAAAAGCAGATATTTTTGGCTCTGTCGCGTCTGGTGAGGCGACCAATAAAAGTGATGTGGATTTATTAGTAGAAATGCCTAAGAATTCAACTTTATTGGGGTTTGTAAGGTTAAAAAGAGATTTGGAGCAAAAATTATTAACATCAGTAGATTTGGTTGAGTATTCTTCAGTAAACTCCAAGCTTGCACCATTTGTATTTAACAAAATTATACCTGTTTTATGAGGAAGAGCCCAATGATATTTTTGGATCACATTATCAATTCGATAAATCTGTTAGAAGAATATATCCAAGATTTGAAATATCAGGACTTCGTCAATAATTATGAAAAACAAGATGCCGTAATCCGTAGGTTGGAAATAATGGGAGAGGCAATACGGAATATACCTGAAGAATTTCTGGATAATTATCCAGAAATTCCGTGGCGGGATATTGTTGATTTCAGAAATGTTTTGATTCATGAATATTTCGATGTGAATATTGAAAGAGTGTGGGAAACAATTCAAAAAGATATTCCGGAGTTTAAGACTAAGATTGAGAAGATAAGAAAAAGCCTGGAATTGTAATTAATTTGCTTATTGCATTTTGGAAATTAAACGGTATATTTGGCTTTGGTATGGCAACGACAGCAAATGATTCACGGATGCAGGCGATTAAGATTGCTTTGGAGCAGATTGAGAAACAATTTGGTAAGGGGTCAATTATGAAATTAGGTGACCGGGGCGACAAAATGGCTATTGAAGTAATTCCTACCGGATCTATTGCCATAGATGTGGCCTTGGGTGTGGGAGGTTTTCCCAGAGGCCGGATTACCGAAATTTATGGACCGGAAGCATCGGGAAAAACAACCATTGCTCTGCACTGTATTGCCGAAGCCCAAAAAGCCGGTGGACAGGCAGCTTTTATAGACGCCGAACACGCTTTGGATCCTTCGCGGGCCGCGGCCATAGGTGTAAATCTGGACAATTTGTATATTTCCCAACCGGATACCGGTGAGCAAGCTTTGGAAATTGTGGAAACGCTTATTCGTTCCGGAGGTTTTGATGTCATTGTCATTGATTCGGTAGCAGCCCTCGTTCCCCGCGCTGAAATAGAAGGTGAGATGGGTGATTCGGTCATGGGTATGCAAGCGAGGCTAATGTCTCAGGCTCTGAGGAAAATCACCGGAGCCATTTCCAAATCCAGATGTGTAGTTATATTCACCAATCAATTGCGGATGAAAATTGGAGTGATGTTTGGCAATCCCGAGACGACTTCTGGCGGTATGGCTCTCAAATTTTATGCTTCGATCCGCATTGATACCCGGAAAATTGAGACGCTCAAAGATGGAGATAAACCAATTGGATCAAGGCACCGGGCCAGAATTGTCAAAAACAAAGTAGCTCCACCGTTTTCCGTGGCTGAATATGATATTTTGAATAATGGCGGAATAAACCGGGCTGGAGGTCTTATTGATGTTGGTCTGGAATTGGAAGTGTTGACCAAAAAAGGTGCCTTTATCTATCACAATGATGTTATTTTAGCTCAAGGCCGGGAAGCAGCTAGAATGGCTCTGACTGAAAATACTAAGCTAGCCAAACAGATAGAGGACGCCATTTGGAAAATTGTCAAAGAAGGCAAGAAATCTCTGCCCAAGCAGGTGGGCGAAATCAATGAAGAATAAGAAATCTCCCCTGGAAAACGCCTTTCACTTTTTGTCATTCCGGTCGCGCTCAGAGAAAGAAATGCGGGATTATTTAGTCAAGAGAGAAGTTTTAGAAATAAATGAGACCATCGATAAACTCAAAGAGCTAGACTTAATAAATGATACCAAGTTCACAAGTGAATTTGTCAACGCACGGTCCCATAATAAACCAAAAGGGAAAAAGGCATTAGTAATTGAATTAAAAAGAAAAGGTATTAATGTAGAGAACTTGGATATTAATGAAGACGAATTGGCAAAATATGCCCTAAGCAAAAAGAATATTAAAGACAAAATGCGAGCCCAGCGGTTTTTGTACTCTCGGGGATTTTCCTGGAATGTAATTGAGAGAACGCTCAAAAATTGGTATAATGATTGAGCATGAGAGATGATTATCTAAAGAAACTGGAAAAAGCCAGCTCACTTACCCGTGATGAAGCCAAAAAATTATTATTAGAAGAAATAGAAAAAGATTTGGCTGACGAGATGGCTCGGGCCATCAATCAGGCCCGCGAAGATTACACGACCCGCGCTTCAGAAATCGCCCGGGATATTTTGGTGGAAGCCATGGCTCATGGGGCAACGAGTTATACGGCTGAATATTCTGTATCCGTTGTTGCGTTACCTTCTGATTCAGCCAAAGGTTCTATTATTGGCCAAGGAGGCAGGAATATTGCCGCTTTTGAGCGGGCCACGGGGGTAGAAATAGAGATGGATGAGGGCAATTCTCTGCGTTTGTCCTGTTTTGACTCGGTCCGGCGTGAAGTGGCCAGACGTGCCCTGGATATTTTGATGAAAGATGGCCGGATTCACCCGGGAAGAATCGAAGATGTGGTGGCCCAAACAAGAAAACAAGTGGATTTGACACTGGTTGAAGAAGGCAACAAAATTTGTGCAGCTTGTGGGGTTTACAATCTGGATGCGGATTTGGTCAAGATGATAGGTAAATACCGCTTTAGATTTTCTTATGGCCAAAATCTGGGAATTCATACAATTGAAGAAACCAAAATCGGGGTTCAGATAGCCCATGAATTAAATCTGACCGACGAGGAAATAGAATATGTCCGTTTAGGTTGTCTTTTGCATGATATCGGTAAAGTCGTGACCGACGAAGAGGGAACGCATATTCAATTGGGGGTGGAATTATTAAAAAAACATGGACTTCCGGCTCCTGTAATTGCCGCCGTCGCCGAGCACCACGAAGACAAACCTTTTTCGACGGTTATCTCTCGCATTGTCTGGGTATCGGACGCAATTTCCGGATCCCGCCCGGGTGCCCGCTATGAACCGCACGAGACCTATGTCAAACGAATGGACAAGATAGAAGAAATAGGCAAGTCTTTTGCGGGGGTAGAGGAAGTTTTTGCTTTTCAAGCAGGGCGTGAAGTCAGAGTCATGGTCCGGCCCGATCTGGTTTCCGATTCTGAATTGACGGTGCTGGTTGCCAAGATCCGCGAGCAATTGGAAAAGCAGGCCCAATATGCGGGCCAAATCAAAGTGACAGCAATAAGAGAAGTCCGGGCCACTGATATTACCAAAGCTAAATAGGCGCAATGGACGAGAAAGGCTACCATCGATTACTTATTTGGCAAAAGGCAAAGCTTTTGGTTAAGGTGGTTTACGAAATTACTGAAAAATTTCCAAAAGCAGAGGAATATGCCTTGGTTTCACAAATACGACGAGCGGCAATATCTATTGTATTGAACATTGTAGAAGGGCATAGACGAAGAGAATCAACAAAAGAATTTCTTCGTTTTCTTAGGATGGCCGATGGTTCTTTAGCTGAAGTTGAAGCGTGTTTAGAACTAAGCTTGGATTTAAATTTCATAAATAAAGAAGATTTTGACAATGCAGAAAACATCAGAAGAGAATTAGCGTCTATGTTAACCTCGTTTATAAAACAAGTAAAAAGTCGTTAACACTTCTTTGAGCCTTTGGGCCTTTGTGCCTCTGAGCCTATTGACAATGAGAGACACTTGATGTAATTTAGGCCTATGTTAAGCTATTTGAGCAAAGGGGGTGAAGAAATGTGACTAAGCAACAAATGTTTGAATTATTGGCCCGCAAAGCCCACTTGACCAAAAAGGGTGCCAAAGACGCAATAGACACTTTTTTGGAAGAAGTCAAAAGAGCTCTTTCCAAAGGTGAAAAAGTGGTTCTGTCCGGATTTGGGACTTTCAAGGTGGTGTCGGTCAAAGATAAACCCGTGATTATTCCCGGAACCAAGATCAGAAAGATTGTCAAGGGCCACCGGGCCGCTAGGTTTACTCCCGGCAAGTCTCTGAAAAAAGCCGTAAAATGAGGGGATGAGGAAATATTTACTTTTTATTTGGGTTTCGTTTCTGAACCTGATTGAATATCGGTTGAATTTTGTTTGGTCAGTTGCCGGAACAATAATTCAGACCTTAATGATATACATGTTCTGGACGGCTGTTTTAGGATCAGGTTTTGGCAACGGGATATACGACCGGTCTTCAATAGGTCTGTATTATTTATTTATTACATTTGTCGGTACATTCGCAAGTTTTGATTTTTTCCGGATTGCACATTTAATAAATAGTGGAAATTTAGGAATGGAAATAATCAAACCATACAACTTTATTATCAAGGAGTTTGCTCAAACTATCCCAGACAAAATTCTGAAATTGTCCATTATGATCCTGATATATTTAGTTATTAAATATTTTGGAGTGAACCATCAGCTTAGTATAATCCAAATAATATTTTCTAGTTTAGCTATGGTTTTGGCTGCAGTTAGTAAATTTTACATTGGACTTTCAATTGGTGGTTTGGCCTTTTGGTTTAAGAGAGTGCATGGATTCAATGCCTTATTTTGGAATGTCGGAGGATTATTTTCGGGAGATTTACTACCACTTAATCTTATGCCCGCAATTCTGTTTTCCGTCTCCGCCTATTTACCATTTAGATATCTGGCATATTTTCCGGTACAAATAATGTTGGGGAAGATTAATTTCGGATGGGAACTGTTGGCTGGCATTGGCCTTCAATTAATTTGGGTGTTAGTATTTTCCGCTCTTTGCAAGCTTATTTGGAAGTTTGGTATGCTGGAGTTTGACGCCAGCGGGAAATAATATGAAAAGATATATCCGCCAGTATTTCAGGATGTTTAAATTAAGTTTTATGAACGAAATGACTCATCGGGGAAATTTTCTGACCTGGGCTATTGTGCATACCACATCCTTTATTTCCATGATAGTTCTTTTCAAAATTATATACCTAGGAACTTCACAAATTCATGGTTGGTCCCAGTATCAGGCTATGTTGGTATTGGGGGTGGGTACTCTGGTGACGGGAATAGGTTCTCTGACATTTTTTCCATTTATGTATAATTTCGGACAGGATGTGCAAAATGGTGATTTAGACTTAAAATTACTCAAACCCTTGGATGTCTTATTCCAATCAGCATTTTGCTGGGTAGATGTTGAAGATATAATCGTGGCTCCCAATGCCATACTTCTGATAGTTTATTCCCTCTGGAAACTATCGCCACAGAATATAATTATCAACCTGATATTATTTTTAATATTATTATTATCAAGTTTAATGATATTGTTTTCAGTCTTGACACTAATTCAATCATTAACATTAAAATTTATTAGAGTTGATTACGTAGCTGGGTTCTTTTGGTCGCTGGTTAATATTACTAAGTACCCAGCTAAAGCTATAACAAATATTGGCAAAGCAGGATTAATATTATTGGTTCCGGTAGCAGTTATTTCGTCTGTGCCAGCAGAAGTTTTGTTTGGGCGCTTTGATTGGCTGTGGATATTCGGATCTGTAATTTCGGCTATAGTAATGTTTTTCCTGAGCCGTTGGGTGTTTTACAAGAGCCTCAAGTCATATTCCTCCGCTTCGTCTTAAATGGGGTGGTACAATAAATTATGTCTAAATGGAAGAAGTTGGTGGTGGGAGTTGCCACAGCAGCCACATTGAGCTTGCCGTATTTCGTTGGTGAAAATGTAAAAGATATCAAGGATGGAGATACTTTTACCATTGGTAATGGACAGCTAATCAGGCTTTATGGCCTAGATGCCCCCGAACCCCTAAATTGTTATGGTTCCGAGGCCACCCGTAGGTTATCCGAGTTAATTTCAGGGAAGAGAGTCGTTTTGCGTGAACCAATTGTGGACCATTATCGCCGGGTAGTAGCTTTAGTTTATGTCGATGGAAAATTAGTTAATGAAATGATGATTAGGGAAGGTTTTGGTCACTATGAGCGGTCTGGTCAATCAGAATCCCAGGCATTAAGAGAGGCCAATCAATATGCCAGAGCCAACAAGCTGGGAATATATGGACCCGAGTGCTATCAGCCAGATCCACCGGATCCCAAGTGTGTGATTAAGGGTAATTATGACCGGGACAAATACAAATGGGTTTATTTGCTGCCCACATGTCCATATTACAACAAGACAATTATCGAAAAATTTAAGGGTGAAAGATATTTTTGTTCTGAATTAGAAGCCCAAAAAGCTGGTTTTACCAAGGCAGCTTTTTGTAAGTAATAATTAGCTAGTTCGTAAAGAGAGGTGGCCGTCAACAAGATCGTAGATTTTGGAGACGGTGTTTTGGACCAGTTCCAAGTCGTGGCTGACTAAAATCAGAGTTCCGGTATAAGACTTGAGAAAGTTTTCCAGAGCCAGGACAGTTTTTAGATCCAAATGATTAGTGGGTTCATCCAAAATAAGAATATCGGGATTTAGTGAAAAGAATTTAGCCAATTGGAGTCTGGATTTTTGGCCACCGCTTAAGAATTTGACAGGGGACTTTATTTGATTTTCATCAAACTTGAATCTCTTGAGATAGCCAATAGCATCATAATAAAAAGTGCCTTTTGTTTTTTGAATTTCATCTATTAATGTTGCGTTTTCATCCAGAGCTTCCAGGTGTTGTTGGTTGTAGAAACCCAATTTTAATTCGGCGCCTATATGAATAGTACCGGAATTCTGTTGAAGCTTACCCACCAATATATTCAGAAGTGTAGATTTACCGGAGCCATTGGGGGCTAGAATGGCAATCTTCTCTCCACAAAACAAATGCAAATTTAGATTATTGAGTACTTGTTTTTTGCCGTAAGATTTATTCAAGTCTTTAATATGTATTGCGGATTTCCGTTTTGGTTGATCAGCCAGTTTGATATTTAGATGAAGTGATTTTTCCTTGACTGGTTTTTCTATCATCTCCGATTCATATTTATTATAGCGATGGACGGCATTGCTAAGGAGACTGGGGGATGCGCCTTCATTTCTAAATCGTGTCACCAGTTCTGCTAGCCTCTTTCTTTCTTTTTCCTGAGTTTCCCAGAGGTGTTGGCGCGCTTGCCGTTCACCTTCATAAATTTCCCGGAATTTTTCATAGCCATAATCATAGGCCCGTAAAGATTTTTCCTCCATATGCCAGATGTGATCTGTGGTTTCACGCAAAAATTTACGGTCATGACTAATGATAATAGCAATTCCCGGAAAATCACGGACGAGATCCGAAAACCACTCGCGGTGCTCAATGTCCAGATGATTATCGGGTTCGTCTAGAAGTAGCACGTCATATCCACCATAGAATAATTGAGCCAGCTTGATTATTTTTTTCTCACCCCCCGAGACACTATCTATTTCATCGTCAATCTCTTGGGGAAGATAGCCAATTTGGGAGTCATGGTTCCACAGGATGTTGCCTGTAATTACTGGTTCGTCGCCGGATAGCATTTTTAACAAAGTTGATTTGCCACATCCATTGTCACCAATTAGGCCAATCTTGGCAGGTCCAGCCAAACTAATATTAATATTCTCAAACAACACTTGGTTAAACGTTTTTGAAAGATTTGAGATTTTGATACTTAGGGCCATAATGTAGATGATTTTATACCAAGCCCATGAACGACACTTTCAAAGACATCGTATTCGGATAATTTTTCAATTCCAAATCTTGCTCCGAGCATTTCCCGGACGCGCGGTATGAGAGACGATCCGCCGGTCATAACCACTTTATCTATATCTGTTACTTTTACACCCGAGACTTTTAGACTTTCATCAAGACAGTCTTCAATCTTGATGAGTAGTGGATACATGATTTCCTGGAGATCAAGACGGGTAAATATTTCGCTAATATTTATCGATTGCTGTTTAAACGAAAAAATCTCACTATCTGAAAATGAGAGCTGTCTTTTTACCTTGTCAATTTCTTCGTACAAAGCAAAACCCAAGTTATAAAGGACCAAGTCTTCCAGATGTTTCATCGAGAGTTTGTCATCGGTCTGTTGTCTCAGTCGTTCCAGAGTTTCCAGAAAATCCTGAGTTTTCAAAAGTGACAGAGAATACCAGTTTTGCAAAGCATTGACAATAAACTTAGGTAAATGTTGCTGGTGCAAGCCAAACTTGGAAATACCTCCAAAATATTTGAGGAGTTTGTCTTGGAATATATGAATGTCGATTAGGTCTCCGCCAATACCCACACCAGTTACTCCCAAGATTTTTCCAGATGGGAAAGATACGATAGAAATATCCAAGGTCCCTCCACCGAAATCAAAGACCAGGACGATCTCATTTTTTGTCGAAGTAACTCCATAGCTTAACCCAGCTCCAATCGGTTCCAGTTCAAATTCAATATTGGCAAAGCCGGCTTTTAGTGCCACATTTCTCATTCTGTCCATGGCCAATTTTTCATTGGTTTTACCTACATAGCGGACAGGTCGGCCAAGCACCACATTTTTGATATCTTCTCCTACTATTTTATCGGCGCGCGATTTCATTTCTCCCAAGATAATGCCCAGCAAATCTTCGAGTGTATGGTGTTCTCCAAACAAATCTGTTCCAGAAAAATCTGATGTCAAAAGTGATTTCAAGCCTTGAATTAACCTTCCCCGGTTTCCGCTTTCAATCATAATTATCTGGGGTACCCATTGCATACCAGCAAAACCACTCATGGTTAAAGGTTTTGGCACCAAAATCATTTTCCCAGTATTTTTTTCGATTAATTTTAGCGGTTCCCCTTGGTTGACATCGTCGAGATAGGCATCAATGGCCATCTTACCCACCAGTTTGCCTTTTTGGGGATGGACATAAATGACTGAGCGGATGATTTTTGCACCATCGGTTTCAATTGGCAGGGCACGTACAGACCTCCCATCAAAATAGGATACAAGCGAATTGGTGCTCCCAAAATCAATTCCGTATGATCTCATAGTCTTCAATACGCCTCTCGGCGTATTGCCACTTTACCACATCTGTCAAATCAAATCATTAGAATGTTTATTAACACAATAATATTACGATCGTAGAAATAATGTGTTAATATATTTGTATATGGGAAGAAACAAAATTGTTGTAGCCAAAAAGCGCGCAACTACCAAGCAAGTCCTAAAATATGTCTTCGATAATTTGCAGATATTGTTTCCGCAAACCAAGAAAAATCTGATGAAACTCAAATATTCAAATATTCCAGATTGGGAAGATTATTTACCAGCATCTGTTTATTTGGCTGCAGACACTCTTAAGCGCCGAGGTTTTATAGAGAAAATCAGCACACCAGATGGGATCCTGGTCAAAATTACGGATCAAGGGAAGAAACAAATATTAAAATATGATTTACTTAAATTAACACCCCCTAAAACCAAATGGGATGGCCAGTGGCGGCTGGTATTTTTTGACATTGCCGAGATTGACCGGAAAAAACGCGACCAATTGCGTATTTATTTGCGAAATCTTGGGATGGAACAAATGCAGGAGAGTGTCTTTGTCAGTCCATATGATGTTTTTGACCAAGTTTGCTATTTGCGTGAAGTTCTGGATGTTCCTCATGGAGTAAAGTTAGCCAAATTGTCCTGGATTGAAAATCAAGACGAGCTCAAGCAGATCTTTGACATAGGTTAATTATATTAACACACGATAATTACGGTCGTAGAAATATTGTGTTAATATTTTGTTTGTGGGGGAGTATAATTTCTGGTATGGACATGATTAGTATTAAGGGAGCCAGAGAGCATAATTTAAAAAATATCTCCGTTGATATTCCCCGAAACAAACTTACCAGTATTGTGGGTGTTTCCGGATCTGGTAAATCGACTTTGGTTTTTGACATTATCTTTGCTGAGGGTCAAAGGCAGTATCTCGAATCTATGGGTACTTTTGCAGCCAGAAATATGCAAC
>ERZ1292629.865-Hain-H43-01um-R1-865-length-32751-cov-8_pt1 | contig 32751 bp, 57 predicted proteins | sample MGYA00564399_ERZ1292629 | MGnify/ENA primary metagenome ERZ1292629 (study PRJEB36523, sample SAMEA6512636) | groundwater metagenome | collected 2019-01-08 | study: AquaDiva: Metagenomics assemblies of 32 groundwater samples
CCTCTTTCTTATACGAATTTTATATAAATGCCCCTTCCCTGGTGTGTAGTAAATATTCCACCCACCCATTATTATTTTTCTTTTAATTTCCGTAGTCATATCAGAGTGCTCTAAATCAACACATGGAGATTCTTCTCTATGTTGTTTAAAGATTATATCTTTACAATATTCACTAATAAATTCAGGGTATGTCATAATAAACTCATCATAGCTAATACGCCAGTGTTGCCCACTAGTATTACTAATAAAATAACTATCATATTTAGTGCATCTAATACTTCTTGTGTCACGTTTACTTTTTTAGGCTCATTACTCATCTTTCCCACCTTAACCAGGAGACCCGGTCATCATTTTATAAGAATCAAGTTCAACTTTAAGTACTTTCTTCTTAAATTTCTTAATTAAATCAAAGCGATCATTAATTTCTTTTTGATAATAGTTATATTCCTTATGGTCGCCATGACAGTACATATCCGTTAAGTCTACTTTAAGTTTCTTTTTCTCTAATTCTTTAATCTCTTTCTTCAAAGCTCTAATATCTAATTTAATTGACACAACAGTTGGCCTTTGTTTACTCATATAAATAACTCCTTAACTATTGTGTCTTGTTTAGTTAATTGTCTTCGTGCTAGCTTTGCATTCATTGGATGTAGTTTAATTAATTGGGTAACTAATGCTAAAGCTTGATTATCTCCATTACGTACAGCTTGCACTAAGTTCTTGATCTTATTAGTTTTATCCCTACCTTCAGCCCTATATCGATCAGCTGAAGGACTACGTTTACGATGTCTATCATATTTACGCCCCTTCTTACTTCCCTTCGCTTTTTGCTTCCCTTTATTTACTGTTGCTGCACCCATATTATTCTCCCCAATTATTAATAAGCACATCCACCCCTTTAGCTATTTGATCTCTATCTTCTTTAGTAAGATGATTACCACACACATCAAACGCTGAGTTCATTTGCTTTAATATCCGTCTTGTAATTTCGTCAGGTGCGTTTTCCTCAGTAATAACCTTTACTTTACCCATATAATCAATATGTCGTATGGTATGGAATAAGACAATGGCATTAGGGTATAACACTACCTTATCAGCAGCACATAATTGTAATGCGGCTGCACTGGCTGCCCATGTTTTAACAATTACCGTCACCTCAGCTTTAGATTCTAAGATAGCTTTCTGTAATTCAAAACCGGCCTCAGCATCTCCACCAGGAGAGGATATTTGAATAGTTATTTCATCATTCGCACCCGCCTCATTAAGTAGCTTTACTAAGGGACTAATTGTTTCAGGTGTGACTTCCCCAAAGAAAAGATAGGTTGTGTTTTTAGATGTAGTCACTGTTTCTACAGCAGCCATTGCTATCATTGCAGCAAATAATATTACCACGGCAGCTACACATAATGCTATATATTTTATTGTCATATTTTCTCTCCATCTCTTATATATCTTGCGGCTGGGACAACTGTTACATCAACTTTTACTAGCCCATGATTTGTTGTAATTAATTTACCCATTTGTATTAAGGCCGGCTCTCCATATGAGTTAAGAAGTCCTGCCCCATACTCAGCAATTGAGTCCCCGTCTACATCGACGATAGCTACCTTTAACTTAAGATCTTTTAAATTTATCATTTCTTTTTACCTTTCTTAATAAATGGCTGGCGCATTAACTTCAGCCATCCTTTAAAGTCAATGTCTCTAATAATTTTATCTATTTTAGCCCTGTGCTCTGCAATACACTCATCCATGCGCTCCTTTTGTAATTTACTAATCATACTTTACTCCAAGAAACAATATAATCAGGATTAAAATACTGATATTCAATAGTCGTAATTTTATAACCTAATTCCGTTAATTTAGATATGGCTGCTTTTGTCATAAATCTCTCGGCTATAGCAACCTCATTCTTACCCTCAGCAGCAGCATTGTGAATACACGACTCGATAGTCGACAGTATCCTTAATTCCCTGTTAATAATCCCTTCTTCAGTCTTTCGTCGAGCCATTTCTGGACTCAAAATATTATCTGCCATATCACTCTTTCCTCTTTAAATAATATTCTTCATCATTAACTTTGATAATATAGTATTTATTTAATGTTGTCAACACACCTAACTTCTTGAATCCATCAATTAACTCTTTTACTAATTCCATTAGTTCTTTATTCATATTATTCCCATGTTACGAGCCAAGCTATATCAGAACCCATGCTTTTTTTAGTTTTAACCCTATATCCTAATGCACGAACCTCAGTGATGAGCCAGTCTGGAAGTTCATCTTTTGTAAAAACTTGTGATGTGCCCCCTCGTTTGATTTCATCTTCTATATCGTCCATAAGATAAGCTCTAAACTTATCTTTATATTCTTGTTGTAGGGCTTCTTTATTTATTTCATTTGGTTTCTTTAGTAGCATTTTCTCTTCCCTTGTTGTGGGTACGTAATGTACTCTTTAATTTTAACCACTTTCTATAAGTATTCCAATTGTTGTCCCCTGCCATATTAATTTCAAGCCATTTTGGTAGGCTTTCCCTTAATGCATTAATATCTTCAATGCCGTGTCTTAGTTCATCAAATAATTTACGTTTATATTTATTTTCTTTTTTCATAATTTAATTTTTTCCATTAAATAACTATACTTACCTAACTCTGGATGTGGTAGTGATGAGATTTTTATTTCTAATACCGGCAGATCGATATCCTCAGGAGTTAATAGGCTTACATATTCTTTCCATAGGTATACTTCATTTTCTAATTCTTTAACCTTTAATTCTAACTCTTTCTTAGTCATTATCTTTGTTATTTGTGGGGTATAACTCGCATTAAGCGCACCTAAAGGGAGTACACCTTTGGCATATAGTCGTTGTAGGGCTGCTTGTTCTTTTTTAGTCATAATTTATTTCCAGGTATAATGTAGGGTTGATTACATATTTTATATTTAAAGTGACCACCTAGTTTTACCTCAAAGGGATCACTTCGTATTTGGGTTATTTCTGCTTTATAGAAATGATTCGTATCATAAATAAACACCTCTGCTTCAGGGTATTTACTTAATGATTCTATTAATTCTTTAACTTTCATAAGATAGACCTATTCATTGTTATCATCTCTATTAACCTCACTATTATCTATCGTTCGGTTATTCACCCCTATCTAAAGTTAACATGAAAAAGAGACCTTGTCAATAGCAAATAATTAAAATAATTTAATTTGCATTCTAAATAGCCTATGCTATAATTTAATTATGAAACTAAATAGGGGATTAACATGTGGAACGATGATGGATTACTGGGTGTGATAGTAACTCGTACTATTGTTTTATTTTTTGTTTCATGTCTTTCCGGCAGCGTTGGCTACAGTATAGGCTATAGTGATGGCACAACACAAGCTCATAAAGAGATCAATGACACACGTAGTGGAAAGACAATTCCATTTGAAATACCAAGATAGGGGAATATTATGAAATGGTTATTACTTGTCTATGTTTTATCAACACATAACTTAGGTTATATGACGACAGACTCTCTTGCAGAATGCCAGAGAATCGAGCAGCATCTAACTAAGGTAGCTGTTTATAAGCAGCCACAAGGCATTAAGACAGTTTGTGTTGAGTCTAATCATGGGTTGTTTAATCTAGATGCCTTTATAGGGCATTAGGAGGCACTATGAACACTTTAACTGAGTTACTAATAGAGTACTACCATGGGGATGCTAGGGCTGCCCAAGAGGCTGATTTAAATTATTTTAAGGGCGTCTATGAGGATACCTTAGACTTCGCTGAGCAGTATTACAATGAGATCCCCTTAGCCTCAACCAAAGTAGGAGACTTATTACAGATAGCTCGTAACCTGAATTGGGATAGGTATGCTAAAGATCTCTTTGATAATGACTTCTTTGGTATTGAGTTAGATGGTAAACTATACGTTTATGAGAGATTTTAATATGGGTAATATTATTATTGGAATAGCATTAGTATTGTGGTTATTAATATTTATAACTAGTATTTTATACGCCATAAAAGAAGAATTAGTAGAGGATCTATTTGAGTGGATGCTTATGCTTTTGATGGCATTCTTTGGGTCTACTTTAATGGTGTGGGGTGTTGTGAGTTGTATATTTGTGTTACTACATATAGGGGAATACTATGGATAATACAGCAGAGATTGAAAGAATTAAAGGGCTGATAGCTAAGCTATCAGAGAAGGGTATGAAGTATCAAGGATACCAGACCCGTAGGTCGCTTATCGTTGAGCTTGAGGCAAAGCTATTAGTCTTAATGCGAAAACGCCCTGAAAAGCTTTATAAGCCGGTTAATGTGTCATATAGAGCAGAATGGGATCAACATTGGCGGGAACAGAATGTGGATCTCTACAAGTAAAGAATGTCCTTATTGTGGTGCTAAGAGGGGGTTCGCTAAGGCAACAGATCACACGCACTGCTTTAAGTGTGGTCATCATTTAAATTATGATCGTAATAGTCTAGTCAGACTAGACCAAGGTTCCGAAAAACAAACTCATATTTGGGATGGTAAGCTTCCCTCTGATTACCAAACTGGTTCCTTAAGTGGAGAGTGGATAGTTTACATAACACAGTTCCTTGATCTAGAGTTCGCGAACAAAGTGTGTGGCTACAGCAGTATATACAATAGGCTGATATTCCCTATTTATGATAATAATAGCACTTTAAAGTGCTGGCAAGGGCGTTCCTTGCACTCAGAACCTAAGTGGATAACTACATCAGCTAGATACCCTTGGGGTAATAAGTATCCATTTATATCCAGTGATAGTGAGCGTTATGTGATTGTAGAGGACATCATTAGCGCCCACAAAGTAAGCCAAGTCCACCCAACAATCGCGCTTCTTGGGTCATCGCCAAGTAACACTTTGTGTAACTTCCTATTAAGTAAAGCAAATAAGTTTATTATATGGCTAGATAATGATGAGGCAGGTAAAGAGGGGACTAAAAAATTATTGCAAAAAATGAATATGTGTGCTACACTGGAAATAAGAAATACAAAATACGACCCTAAGTTGTATAGTCTGAAGAGAATTGAGGAGATACTAAAATGAGTAAGTATTTGACAATTTGTGATGAACTTCATGACCAAGGCTATCTTACTTCATTAGAATTAGCTAAAGATAAAATTTATGGTCGATCAAAATACCCAAAGAAAATTATTATTTGGTATTGCATAATGATTAAACCTGTGGTACTTTTAATGAGAAGGAGTAAATTATTTACAAAGATAATTTATAAAATTACTAGAGTTATTTGGTTAAGACATGCACTTAAATAGGGGAACGTTATGCGTAAATTATTCTGGGTGGATGTAGCTCGTGGTATCGTTTATTGGAATAGCCCATCACTAGCGGCAGAGCATATTCTTGACCATCCTATTCAAAATAACGGGGTACCATATCGAGTATTAGTTAGTGCAGAGTCGGTGCAGCATGCATTAAAGATAGCACGTGACACACGAAATAGAACAATCGAATTTGATAGACAAGAAAAGAGTTTGTATATCATACATAGGGAACTTAATAAATGATCTCAGCTGAACTTGATTTAGCGCTTCTGTCCTTAGTTAGAAATAAGAAAATTTATAAACAGTATATTAATCTTGTAGATAAGTATTCTTTATCCACTGAGGGACAAGAGATTATAACCAGCTATGATACCTATTTTAATTTATTAGATATAGAGATGCTAGACTGGAGTCAATTCTCTGCATGGTTTCTGAATTCCTATAAGCCATGGACGAATGAAGAGCAAAAGAAATATAAACATATCTTTACTGAGTTGATGAAAGTAAAGGCTGAGGCTATAGAGGATGTGGTTACTGGGTTACGTTATCGTAAAATGGGTATGACTATCTTAAAGACGTTAGGTGTTGATGAAATCATAGCCAGTAGTCCATACTGCTTGAAGCAATTTGACTCTCATAAGTTAGAAGAATATTTAAAACGATTTAATAAGACACTTAATCTTGATTCCGATTTATATTCACATGATTTAAAAGAAGTTTACGCCTTTGGAGATGATGATTATTTACATACCTCGATTAAAAAGCTAAATAGCATAATTCGTGGATTTAAAAAGGATTTTTTTCATTTAGTCGTAGCAGGTACAGACGGTGGGAAGACGGCTTTCTGTGTTAGTCAGGCTGTCGCTGCGGTTAAAGGGGATAAAACTAAGGTCTTATTCTTCACGAATGAGCAGTCTTGTAAGATGGTACGACAACGTTTATCTGCCTGTATTATTAATAAAAAAAATATAGAGTTTAATTTGTTTAAAGAGTTTGTGTTCAAAAATAATGAACAGTGTCAAAAACTATACAACGAAGAGGGCGGAACTAGGATTGAGGTTATAAATATCTTTGGTAAGTCATTGGATTTTATAAAGAAATATTGTGATAAGTTTTCTCCTACATTAATTATTATAGATCAGATCGATAACTTATTAACAGGAAAGACGCTCGATTCCAGTCCAAGGCCATATAATGATATTTATAAGAGGGTTAGGTCAGAGGTAGCACAAGTGTATGCTCCAGTAATTGGCACAACACAAGCTAAGAACCGAGGTAAGTACTGGAATTCTAAGACATTTAGAGAAGAGTATAAAGAAAATATAGGCAGTGGTGATGTGCATTGGTCTAATGTTGACAAGCAGGCTAATGTTGATGTTATCATAGGAGTAGGTGTTATGAATAGTGATAATTCAATGCGACATCTTATTGTTGATAGACATAAGGAAGGATTATTAGGGGACTGCTATTGCAGATTACAAAACAACGCATCGAGGTTTATAGATTTATGAAAGAGTCAGATTCCTGGGAAACCCCACAATGGTTATTTGATGAACTAAATTATGAGTTCCATTTTAATGTCGATATGTGTGCTACGCAATCTAATAAAAAAGTAGCCACTATACCAAAGGATGCCTTAAAATTAACCAGGCGCCCTACTTGTGGATTTAAATATTTTATGAATCCCCCCTATTCAAATCCACAGCCATTTATAGAAGTAGCATGGGAGTTATCTATAGAGAATACAGTTGTATGCCTAGTTAAGTGTGACCCTAGTACGAAATGGTGGAGTATATTTTATGATTTTGAAAAACAACAACCTAAACCAGGTTGTGTAATTAGATATATTAATAAGAGATTGAAGTTCGAGAAAAAGGGGGTACCTGGCTCCACAGCTCCATTTCCATCAGCTATTTTAATATTTGATAGGTAGCACTATGAGTAAACCAAAATTAGTAAAGACAAGTAGTGCTAAATCGATGCATGAATTAGCTAGTAATTTTACTCTAAATAATCAGATATTTATGGAGACACTTAAGGCTATTGAATTAAATGCGTTACAGGGTTCCTATTTTCTAAATAGTCCGGATGGGACATTTGAATTAATTGCTCAATTAAAAGAAAAACTAGAAGAAGAAGGCTTTAAGTGTGAGATGATTACCCCCGAAATAGGGGAAGAAGCGTATAAATATTGGTTGAAAATAACATGGTAAGATTTCCTGTTGAGTGGATGTATGTGGTATTTATAGTTTTTATGGTTGTGTGGATTATAAGTATTATAACCATACCCTTATTACTAGTTTGGGCTTTAAATACCTTATTTGGGTTAGGGCTCGCTTATAGCTTTTGGACATGGTTAGCTAGTTTTATTGTATTAGGGTTATTAACTACTAAAGTAACTTTTAAAGGTGTGTAATATGAGTTATGAAGTTATTGATATAGAAACCGAAGGCAAGAAAGTACGGAATCGGTTCTGTGATCCTTTAGATAACGATCATAAAGTTGTCATGATTCAATATAAATCCAATACTGACCCTGGGGTTGGGGTTATCTACAACCAGGGCAAAGATGTACGTCATGATTATACAGTAGCGGACTCTACAAAAGCGCTAGTGGGGCAGAATATTAAATTTGATTTATTATATTTATGGAAGAATAAAAATCTTCAAGAGCGATTATTTAGGAACTTTAGTATTTGGGATACCCGAACAGTTGATTATTTAATTAATAGTTGTAGAACCGATATACGCTATAATCTTGATGTGATAGCAAAGAGATATGGACTTGGTTGTAAATATGATAAGATTAAGAAACTCTATGAAGGCTATGAGATAGAGGTTGCTGGAAAGAAGATAAAAATTCCAGGTAAAACAACTATGGAGATTATTGAGCAAGAGGGATTAGAGGAATTTACAACTTATGCAAAGCAGGATGTGTTATTAACGGAGCAGATTTACTTAAAGCAGTTAGAGAAAGTTAAAGAATTAGGAATGGAAGATTTAGTTGCTAGCTATATGACCTATTATCTTAGCATTATTGAGACTGAGTATAATGGTCTGTATGTTGATGAACAATTCGCTCAAAAGAAATCAGATGAACTTGCTATTAGTGTAGCAAAATTACACATAGTGATAAAGAATTATGTAGTAATGAAACAGCTATGGCCTGTACATTGTGAGTTTAATGTTAATAGTGGACAACATTTAAGTGCTTTCTTATTTGGAGGCATTATTAAAGATACATGGAAGGAGGTAAAGGAAGACCAGAATGGTAATGATGTAGTTTTTAAGAGTGGAAAAAATGTTGGCAAATTAGTGTTAATTAATAGGGAAGAGAAAATTCCTATTAATGGTCTTGGCATTTCAACTGAATACACAAAAGCCTTGAAAAATAAGGGTGTTTTTGAGACAGATTCCGCAATATTGACCTCTATATTACAAGATAACCCCCAATTCGAGGTGATATCACGTATTATAGAAGTAAAAAAATTAATGAAATTGAAGACAGATATCGATAAGAAGATAATCTATAATATCAATCCAAGTACTAGATGTCTTCATAGTGAGTTTAATACCACCTCTACAGTGACAGGACGACTCTCAAGTTCTAATCCTAACAGCCAAAATCTACACCCAAAGACATTAGATTTATTTACTAGTCGCTGGGGTGATGAGGGTAGGATTATAGAGTTTGACTGGAGTCAAGTAGAAGTAGCTATGGCTGCTTATGTATTTAAAGACGCTACACTAACTGAAGAAATATTAAATGGCATTGATATGCACAGAGAGAACGCTTCCTTACTCTATTGTAAGCCTAAGGATGAGATAACTAAGGATGAGCGAAAGACGGCTAAGTTTATGACCTTTGGGATTCTTTATGGGCAATCAGCTTTTGGGTTAGCGAAGTCACATAATATTGAGATATCTTCTGCTGAAATATTTATTAATTCTTTCTTCTTAAAATATAAAGGAATTAAGAAGGCACATGATAAACTTGAAAGATTAATTAATAGTAATGCTGTAAATAACACATGCACATTAAAGTCTCCAACAAGTAAGCAGTATTATTTTCAGGTGTGTGAAAGAAATTATGGAGCAGCATTTAAGTCAAGTCAGTATAAAAATTATATAATACAAGGAACAGCTGGTGATTTACATGCGCATTGTGTTGGAAGCTTATTTAATAGTTTACTATTGCATAATCGAGAAAATTTTGTTATAGTTAATAATGTACATGACAGTATTATATTTGATTGTCGACTACACGAGGTTCCATTTCTAACGGATATTGTACAGTCTTACATGGAGGATGACGCTAGGCGATATACAGGAACAAACTTATTTACGGTTGATGTTAAGGTTGGTAAGTCATGGGGAGAATGTAAGAAATGAGCAGAAATAGAGAAATGATATATTGGGTACACTTAATTGAAGGGATTTATATTTTTGATAGTTTTCCGTTTACTAATAAAAAAGAAGCAAATGATTGGTTTAAGTGGTTGAAATCATGTGCTGACGCACATGTTAAAATAGAACTACATAAGGTAATTAGTAGTTATGAGCCTGAGACGGATGATATAGAATGAGTGGACAAACAAAGCGGCAGAGCTTAGTTGAGTCCTTCACGAATATCATCGTAGGTATGATTATATCTGTGACAATCACAGAAACAATTGGGGTACATGTATTAGGGATAATAATTTCTTATTGGCAAAATTTATGGTTGACAATCATCTTAACTATTGTTAGTATTATAAGGTCATACCTTGTACGACGAAGTTTTAATAGAATTAATAAGGGGTAACTAATGGCCTATAAAATAAGAGAAGACATCGCACAAGAATTTATATCTTATCTAACTCCAGTATTTAAGATGGGGGCTGAGAAGCACGGGGATGTGAACTGGCTACAGCCATATGGTAAAACGTGCTCACATAAGGAGATGCATGATTGTGTATTTCATCATGTTGCTCGCTCCTTTACAAACGGAGATGCTAATAATTTAGCTAAATGCAATGACTCGGAGGCATTTGACTTAGCGCACGCTGCTGCACGATGTTTAATGCGGATTTATACCGTTTTACATAAGATACCAAATAATTAAAGGGGAAACCAATGAGTAATTTATCTGAGTTCAATAAGAAGGTGAACAAAAAGAAAGAGGTGATGTCACTACAAGAATACCTAGACAAAGCAGTGACAGACTCTTCACTATATTCCTCTCCACAAGAGAGACTACTTAAAGCTATTGGGGCTCATGAATTATTTGATACCTCTAAAGATGATCGATACAGTCGTATCTTTGGTAATCGATTAATAAAGATATATCCCTCCTTCCCTAACTTCTTTGGCTTAGAGTTAGTCATTGAAGGTATTGTAAATTATCTCACATTTGCAGCTCAGAATCTAGAAGAGAAGAAACAAATACTGTACCTGTTCGGACCACCAGGCTCAGCGAAATCCTCTCTCGCAGACCACCTAAAGATGCTTATGGAGAAAGAACCGTTCTATTCATTGGCGATAGAACGTGATGGTAAACTAGAGCTATCTCCGGTTCATGAATCTCCTCTTGGCCTATTTACTAAAGATGACGCCCTCAGTTTGGGACTACCGGAAAGGTTGTTCGACGTCATCCCAAGTCCCTGGGCTGTTAAAAGATTAGATGAGTGTGGGGATATCACTAAGTTTAAAGTAGTGAAACTCTACCCGTCAAAGTTACGGCAAATTGCCATAGCCAAGACTGAACCAGGTGATGAAAACAACCAGGACATTTCATCTTTAGTAGGGAAACTCGATATTCGTCAACTGGAAAAGTTCCCACAGAATGACCCTGATGCGTATAGTTATTCAGGTGGGTTGTGTCGTGCTAATAGAGGTATCCTTGACTTTGTGGAAATGTTTAAAGCACCCCTCACTGTCTTGCATCCTCTATTAGAGGCTACACAAGGTCGTAATTACAATGGCACTACTGAGATGGCACCTCTACCCTTTGAGGGTATGATATTAGCTCATAGTAATGAGGCTGAGTGGGAAGCGTTCCGTAATCAAAAAAACAATGCTGCTTTTTTAGATCGTATCTACCTCGTTAAGGTGCCGTATTGTTTACGTATCACAGAAGAAAAGAAAATCTATAAGAAACAGTTAAAAGAGAGTGACTTATTAGCTGCTCCGTGTGTCGATCATACGTTAGATATTCTGAGTAAGTTTGCTATTCTCACACGGCTAGAGGAACCAGAAAATTCAGATGTGTTCTTGAAGATGTTAGTCTATGATGGCCAGAAGATTAAAGATAAGCATCCTGACTCTAAGTCATACTTAGAGTATATTGAGATGGCTAAGAAGCCTGAGGGGTTTGGTGGGTTATCAACACGAGCTGCATTTAAGATTTTATCAAAGACATTTAACTATGATGTCACCGAGATAGCGGCAGACCCCATTTATTTGATTATTCATATTGAGAAATTTATTAATGAGTCTGACCTACCAGACGAGCGTAAAGACCAGTGGACTAAGTTCTTAAATTCTTATTTGATTAATGAGTATTATCTAGCATTAGGGAAAGATATACAAGCTTCTTGCCTTGAGTCTTATGATAAGTTTGGGCAACATGTGCTTGATAGGTATGTTAAGTACGCAGACTATTGGCTACAGGAATCAGACTACCGTGACCCAGACACCGGTCAGATGTTTAATGAAAAGACACTTAATAGTGAGTTGGAGATTATTGAAAAGAAAGCAGGGATTAATAATGCGAAAGACTTTAGAACTGAGGTCGTGCATTTTTGCTTACGCCATCAAGCGGCTCATGGTGGTAAGAATCCTTCTTGGAAATCTTATCAGAAGTTACGTGAAGTTATTGAGGCTTCTTTGTTTAAAGATATTGATAAGATTATTAATGTACTCTCCTTTGAGGATGTAAAGGATAAGGATCAAAGGGAAAAGAATGAGTCGTTTGTTAAGAAGATGATGGAAAGGGGTTATACTGCTAAACAAGTAAAACGGAATGTAGAGTGGTATAAACTTAAGGCGGTGAGTAAATGATGAATACGATATTTGAAGTGACATTAAGTGATGACAGAGGCTGTGATGAGGATGAATGTAAAGTATCTCATGGCCCCACTAATACAATCTTTAAATTTTATACTTTTGAAGGGGCTGAGGCGTTTGTAAGTGCTGGGACATTAATACTTCAAAACTTAGGCATAGATAACGTACGCTTTACACCTCCAATGGAGGTAAATATTTATTCGTAGTTCGTGGTTGGTAGTGAGTTAAAAGACCAGAGTCGCATTATGTCCCCGTAGTGCGAGGCTCGAAAACTACCATGAATTTTTATAAGAGGTAATTTACTATGAGTTTAATTGATACCTGGGTTCCTAGCCAAGTTAAAAAAGAAAAATCTATATTTGATATTATACCAGTAGATGTGCGTAGTTATATAAGACAACTAATCCCCTCTCTTGGCTCCGCTATATTTTTAGCTGGTGGCTCAATAGCTGACTGCTATAGGGGCGTTGTCCCAAAAGATATTGATCTTTGGTGTATAGTTTCGAGTATGCATGGGATGCCAGATGAAGCTACACTGGCTGGAAAGACGTTTATTCACCATACTAGTGGGTTATACTCAAAAGACACCGCTGAGGTCTATACCTGTAACGAGTTGGCCTTACCTATTGATTTAATTTATATTAAGACAAAGCTTACTGCTATTGAGGTTATTAATATGTTTGATATGGATATAGCTAGAGCCGGTGTATTTAATCTAATCACTCAAGAATGGAAGATCCAATTTGGAGAGGCCGCTATTAAACGAGCCTTAGATACTAAAACTATTCATTATAGCTTACAGACACCCCTAACTGCTAGTAGTGTTAAGTCAGCTAAACACTTAGCTAGATATAAATTAAAATATCCTGACTTTAAATTTATAGAGGTACCATGATATGAGTAGAAATTTAGTCCAAGACTATTGCCCTGCATGTGAACATACTGTGGTAGTTGAAGAGTTAGCTGGGTGTAAGATAGAGCTGCGGCAGTATCACCATGAGCCAGTAAGAGCATTAGTTAAATACAAATGTCCCACCTGTTCTTTAAAACTATTAGTATGGTTGGATTCGTTTGATTCTATAATAGATTTATCATATTACGAATCCTTTAATGATGAACCAAACAGTGAGGGTGACCCCAATGTCTACCATAGACCTAAATAAAAAAGAGTATGTTATAGAGGTGTCCCCTTATGGGTGGACAGTGAGATTCATCTCAGAGGATATGAATACAAATATCTATGACTTTGTTTCGCTGCAAGATGCTACGGATTTAGCAAATCGTTTATCACATACCGGCTATACTGATTTTCATAAAAGGGTAGAGTAATGGCTGTAATTATAGACCGACGTAAGAATAAAGAATCTATCATTAAGAGTAAGCAACGCTATCTTAATAGAAGTAGGGCGGCGGTGCGTCAAGAAATTGATAAGATTATAAAAGGAACTAAGATAAAAGATATTACTAAGAAAGGACAAGATATTAAATTACCTAAGAACCCTTTAAGGGAGCCTAAATTTGCTCACACAGACTCTAATAATTCCCATGATCTCTATGGTGTTGATAATAAAAGATTTGCAAAGGGGGATCAGATCTCAATCCCCAATAAAAAGGGCGGCGGTGGTAGTGGAGAGGGTGATAATGGAAGTGGTGAGACAAGTGAAGATGATTTTATATTCACGCTAACAAAAGATGAGTTCTCACAATTATTATTTGAATACTTAGCATTACCAAATTTAGTTAATAAAGGTTTGTCGAATGATAAGTTAGTACGTAAGCGAGCTGGGTATGATAAGGTAGGTACCCCAGCTAAATTAGATCTTAAGAAAACATTTGAATTAGCTATTGCTAGACGAATAGCATGTCGTCCAGCAAAGTCTCCTTTTTTAGATAATATTGATCTACGCTATAAACATTATGAAATGCGACCTAAGCCATTTATGCAGGCTGTGGTGTTTTGTATTATGGATGTGTCAGGCTCTATGGAAGAAGAGCAGAAACTCTTAGCTAAGAAGTTTTACATACTATTAGATTTGTTTTTATCAAGGATGTATCAACGAGTAGAGCTGGTATTTATACGTCATCACACCGAGGCTAAGCTATGTGATGAGGAAGAGTTCTTTACATCGAGAGAAACAGGAGGTACTGTGATATCCACCGGGCTATCATTAGCTTATGAAACTATAAAACAGAAGTATCCTTCTGATAATTGGAATATTTATATTGCTCAGACAGGGGATGGCGAGAATTATCCTAGTGACAATCCTCTTTGTCATAGAATTTTAGTAGACCAACTCCTTCCAATATGTCAGTATATCTTGTATTTACAGGTAGCCGATCGACGGCAGTATAATTATCTAAAGATATTTTTAGACTTAAAGAGGAAGTATTCCACGATTGCTACAAACTTAGTAACCAATGGTAGAGACTTATTTAAAGCATTCGCTGAATTCTTCTCTAAGGACAATAAAAAATGAAAATCTTATTTTATGATATTGAGACAACTCCACTCAAGGCATGGATATGGAGATTAGGAGAGCAGCATATACGACATGATCAATTAGACACCGATCATCAGATGTATAAGATTATTTGTATTACCTATTGTTGGAATGATGGTAAGCCCGCTAAGGCTTTAGTGTGGAATCAAGAAACCCATGATTCAAGTGAGATCGTCAAGAAGTTTGATGTCCTAATAGGTAATGCTGATTTTACGCTCGGAAAAAACTCAGACAGATTTGACGTAAAGCATATCAATATACAAAGGATGCTGGCTGGGTTTGACGGAATGCCGGAATGGGCAAAATATACAGAGGATTTAGAAAAACAAATACGGAAACACTTTGCCCTTCCCTCCTATAGTTTAGATTATCTTTCCAAGTTATTAAACTTAGGTGGAAAGAAAAAGATGGAACTCCAGGATTGGATTGATATTGTAAAATTCTATGGCAAGAGTTGTAAAGCATTACGTAAAATGGTATCCTATGGTAAGAAGGATGTAGAAGATACTCGATCCTTGTGGGTAAAATTAGAGCCACATTTAACTCCTAAGTGGAGTATGAAGACGATTAAAAATGATAAAGGTGTGTGTGATCATTGTGGCAGCAAGGATGTCCATAAGAATGGAACGAGGAATGCAGGGAAGACTATGTATCAGAATTGGCATTGCACGGCTCATGGTGGCTATGCAGGTAAGACAATATTGAAGAGGTAATTATTATGATGTATATGTGTGATAAATCAGATGTACGTGCAGCGTACAAGAAGGGTGAGAAGCGTGGGTTCCTTAAAGGCATTAAGGAGGCAGTGAGGCAGATCACTGAGGCTTTAAGGAAGACACCCCCTCAGCATGTTTTTAATGTGTGTGACTATACCGGTAAGGAGGTGCGGATTATAGAAGTTTTCTCTACAAGAGAAGGAGCTGAGACGATGGTATGTAATCTATTAAGAAAACATGGAGGTAAGGCTAGTCACTATGGGATTGTAGAGCGAACATTAAGGCCAGTCTAATGACTAAGAAAAAAAGTAAGTTATTATTTACTGAATGTATTTTTCCCACCACTAAATCACGGAATGATTGTGGCTACGCCATTAAAGTTGTGAATGGTAAAAATAAATTATACCATAGATTGATATGGGAGCAGCATAATGGCTGTATACCTAAAGGATTCTGTGTATGTCATAAATGTGACACCCCCAGTTGTGTTAATATAGATCACTTATTCCTAGGAACTCAGTCTGAGAATATTAGAGATATGGTGAGTAAAGGCAGGCAGAGGGGTGCTGTGGGCTCCACCAATGGCCGGCATATTCTTATAGAGAATGACGTATTAGATATCAAAGAATTATTAAAGTATGGTTATACGGGTTCACATATTGGGGAAATGTATGGGGTAACCAAACGTACCGTAAGTAATATTAAATTAAACAAACAGTGGGGGCATATTTGTGGCGCGTAAAAAATCAAAATTGCTTTTTTGTGATGGTGAGTGGACTAATGAATTAATCCACAAGACGTGGGCTGTAATCTCTAAGATTGCAATAGATAAATATGGTCTTACTTTTTATGAACCCCAATTTGAGATTGTTGATTATGAGACAATGATTATTAATCAGTCAGTCACGGTGGGATTACCAGTTACCTATACACACTGGTCGTTTGGAGCAGCCTATTTAAAAGAAAAGGAATCTTACACACGGGGTTTGTCAGGGCTATCATATGAGTTGATTATTAATTCTGATCCCTGTATTGCTTATCTCATGGAAAATAATACGATGGCTTTACAGACTCTCGTCTTAGCTCATGCGTCAGTTGGGCATTCATCATTTTTTAAGAATAATTATCTATTTAAAGAGGGGATATCCGCTAAATATATCATTCCGTTTATGAACTATGCCGCTAAGTATGTAGAATTATGTGAGAAGAAGTATGGCATAACTCCTGTTACACACATATTAGATTGTGCCCACTCACTTGCGAATAATTCGTATCTTTATAATAAAGCCACCACATCAAAGAAAGATATGGAACGTCATTTAAAATATAATGATTACTTAGAAGAAAATTATAATGAAATTTATAAAAGTATTTTATCTAAAGAAGACGTTGAAGATGTAGAGGATGAAAAAGATACACATGTGTTTCATTGGCCTGAGGCTAATTTGTTGTATTTTATAGAGAAAATGTCTCCTAATCTAAGTCGATGGGAAAGAGAGATTTTAAGAATAGTTCGTATGATGTCTCAGTATTTCTATCCACAAACAAGAACTAAGATGATGAACGAAGGATACGCTACTTTCTGGCATTACACATTGATGTATGATTTGTATGACGAAGGATATATTTCTGAGGGAACTATGTTAGAGATATTAGATAATCATTGTGGTGTTTGTAGTCAACCCGCTAATAGATTAGATTATAAATTTAATCCATATAAACTAGGGTCAGAGATATTTTTTGATATTAAACGTATCTGTCTTACGCCCACAGAAGAAGATAGATTTTGGTTTCCTGAGATTGCAGGGTCTAATGATTGGGTACAAGCCGTTGAATCCGCAATGAGAAATTTTAATGATGAGAGTTTTGTATTGCAGTATTTATCGCCACATCTAATAAGGAAGTTAGGATTAATGAGACTACGCTACAACTCCGTGGAAAACTTCTATAATAATAATTCTGCAACAACGTATACCATCACTGAGATTGCAAGTGATGAAGACTTTAAATCTATACGAAAACATATAGCCAACATTTATAGTTTTCATTATACTCGTCCATATATTGCAATTACAGATTATGTTGACGACAGGTTATATTTAACATATAATAATATGTATGGACATACACTTCATGCTGCCCAATGTGAAGAAGTGTTTAGATGCATCGAAGCATTAATGGAATGTGATATCGAATTTAAGACAATTGAAAATGAGGAGAGTGAATAGTGGCTACAACAGTAACAATTAAATCCGTAGATTTAAATAATGAATATAGAGATCAGAATGGTCTACCAAAGGTTAAGCATATAATTACCTACACTAATGCAGGAGGTAAGGAGGTAACGAAACATGTGTTTCCTTTCCAGCCTTTGTTTGAAAAATTACAAACTACTGGCAAACACCTCACACCTGGATTACAAGTGGATACCGCTTATGGTGAGCCTGACGATAAAGGCTTTAGACCCTTAGTTGAGATAGCTAAAGCAGGCACCTTAACAGCAGCACAAGCGGGTAAACGTACATGGACGGGATTAAAGAACAGCAGCAGCTTTAAGAAAGCAGTGGTTAATCCTGACAAAGAACTATCGATGGAGATTAGTGGATTAATGCAAGCGATTATCTCTAAAGAAGGTTTAACTGGTTTAAAGCAGAAGACCTTAGAGGTTTACCAAATTAAGAAAGAGCTAATGGCTGTTGCTAAAACAGCAACAAGTGTTCTCAAAACGGAAACAGCTGTGGTAGAAGAGGCTGAACTCCATGAACAAAAAACACAAGCCGTAGTAAGCTACAAGATAGACGATGATGAATCACCCTTCTAAGTTTAGTACCTGTCTTATCGATGGAGATAAACTTGTCATGAGTGCAGCATTTGCTGCACAGCGTTCTGAGAAAGGTAAGGTCGTCTCTGTTGATCCGGTTGAGTATGCATTAAGTAATGTAAAAAAAATGCTGGTTAGTTTAAAGAAAACTATACCAGCAGATACATACCGCATCTTTGTAGGCAACCCGGACATTAAGCATTTTAGGTATTCTGTCGCTCAGACTAAGGTTTATAAAGAAAATAGACAGAAGCAAGAGCGACCTAAACATGAGATGGCTGTGAGACAATACCTAATAGATTATCATAATGCGGAGGTTATTACAGGAGTTGAGGTGGATGATGCTCTAGGGATTGAGCAATGTAAATCTATCTGTGACTTAGATAGTTGTACCTCTAATAAAGGTAAAGACTTTGACTGTAGGACACTAGGTAATCCGTCTATTATTTGCTCATCGGATAAAGATCTACAGATGATCCCAGGCTGGCACTTCGATATGGATTGGGGGAAGATACGCAGTATGGGTGAATCTGAGTATCGTATGAAGTCGTATATGCGAACTTCAACCTACTTTATCACTGACCCAGGCTTCTTATCTCTTAGAGTTAATGGGAAGAAGAAGAAGTTAGTCGGTGGGGGTCAGCTATGGTTCTGTGCACAACTTCTTATGGGGGATAGTGTGGATAACATACCCGGTCTGCCACTTAATGCTCGGGGGTGTTATGGAGATGTAACTACTTATAATGCATTAAAAGATATAAGAAGTTATAAGGAAGGTATAAGCTTATGTTGGGATCTATATAAAGAACATTTAAAAGATTCCTTGACACTGGAACAGATACGTGATAGATTTAAAGAAGTCGCCCAGCTGTGTTGGATAAAGCGGGCACCTAAAGAAAAGATCTTCCCTGGGGAGTGGTTATTATGAAAATTTTAAAAAGTAAAAAGTGTTCTGAACAAACCGAAAGAGATAGAGGCATTGAGATTTTTGTGGACAAGGTCATAGAAATGGAATCAGAGAAGCCGAAGATTTATATAAAATCTGTCAAAACCAAAGGTAAGAAACTATGAGTACTGTAGATATTAAAGGTCTGGAAGTGAAGACCTATCAAACAAATGATGGTAAGAAGCACTGTAAACTGGTATTGAGTGGAACCAATAGACGCCCCTCAAAAAAGAAAATAGCGAGTCTTTTAAGCTTATTAGATAAGATCATTCTTATGTTAAAGAATGAGCATAACTTTACGGGTAAAGCATTACGACATATGCAAGGCAAGTTAAAATGAAAGCCCATAACTGTACTATGATTATTATTATTGAAGATTGTAAACATGATAATAAAGAGCCATATGTCACATTAGAACATGGCGACAATAATACAATCTCGACATTAGTCTGTGCAAAATGTGTTGAGGCGCATGATGGCCGTACACATCATCAATTATTAACGGATATTATGGTGGTAATAAATGAAAGACCAACTAAGTCATATAACTAAGGTAATAAAAAAAGATATGATTAAGGCTTTTAGGCTCACTAAAACCTTTAACGTAGCAGAATTTTTACTCTCTCTACATAATAGAAAACCCAGAGGTAAGAGGAAATATAAATGAAAAACCAACTAAATGATTTTCTTAATGAACTTACTAATGAGCTATACACCGACATAATTATCAACTCATCTAAGAGAGTTAGTACTGAGGAGGAATTAAAGACCTCTATTACATTAGCTTTATATCAAGCTTATAAGTATGGTGAGAATCAAGGGTGGGCTGTCGATTTAGATAGTGCTTTAGATGATAGGAATAGTGAGTCATTTAAAGAATGGATTAAATATATCAATGAGCGAGGTAAAGATTAATGGGTTGCGGATTACATTGTGTGATTCAAAAGAAAGTAGTGGATCACAGAGGGAATGAGGAATGGGTAGATTTAATTACAGGGGCATTGGATTTTCCATCATCGTATGCTAGGCGTTTTAATGATGACACAATGGGTATTAGGAATACCGGAGTACCTGCTGATTTTAAAGTAGATGCTCAAGGTGAGCATAATGGATATTGGATGGGAGAGCATAGCATAGGTTGGTTTACTGGATCAGACTTTGTTGATTTGGAGGTAAATATACCAGACACCAGATCCTTGACACAGTCAGTAGAGGATCATCAGATTACGATTGTGTTTAATCTAAGACCTGTAGATGATGAGGAAGATTGGGCATATGAGTATGAGACACTGTTAAGTAGTCTGCAGAAGTCACTAAGGTATCTGACCGGAGTGGATGAATTAAAAGATTTGAGATTTGTAGTGGGGTATGACTCATGAGTATAAAAATAGATCTAACGCCAATGGGTAAGTGGAGTGGTGATAAACTTGTACTCTTTGTGAAAGAGATACTGACATTAGCTGTACTTCATGCACCGCCTGCTGAGATGAAAGATAAATTAAGTATATATGGGTTAGAAAATAACCTAGGAGATAAAGATAATGGGTAAACTTTTATTAACGCTCATCCTTATTAAAGATAAGGTCGTTAGAGCATTAAGGTTGTTGTATAAAGTGATTGGTGAGGCTCTGCGATTAATTGATAAGGTAGAGAAGAAAGATGACGAGCAAAAATAAAGCGCGAGGAAACGCGCTTGAGTATGAGGTGGTTAGAGAGGCTCATGATTTTGGGATAAAAGCTAAAAGAGCTTATGCAAGTAATGGTGAATCTTTAGGGAAACACGCACAGGTTGATGCCTTAGTGGGCGACTTTACAGTTCAATGTAAGCGAATGAAGACGTTCCCTAAGTGTTATGAGAAGCTCTTACCTGAGACTCATGACACAGATTTAGTCGTCTTTAGACAAGACGGTAAACCTATTACTTACTATGCTGTCATCAATTACAGACGTCTATTATTATTAATGCAGCGGATGGAGGCGAGAGAAGACTTTTATCTTAAACGCGTTAAGTAATTAATCCATCCAATATATTCAATATATACGTATTGGCTTGAGCTTGTGTCATACCGGCTTGAGCCATTTTTAATTCCCGCACCATTAAAAACAATGTCTTTAAGTAGGGATCGGCTTGAAGATGAGCTTTAGCATCCGACTTAAGTGATGCCAGCTTAGCTGCATCAACCTCTGAATCTAATACCGCATCTAACGTAGCCTTACTTGGTTTCGGTAGGGTAGGATGATTCCATAGTAATCTATCATAGGGATCTTCAAAGTCAGCTTGTGGACATCGGTCTTTCCAGAACACAACATGCTGTAATCCTGGATTCAAATGAATTGCTTTTTCTAAATAAGTAGCCATTATGGTGATACCTCGGTAATGGTAATTGAGGAGGCAAAGACACCACCAAAAAATCTTGCTCCTCCAGAGCCATTAAAAGTTGTGGTAGCGCCAGTGGCGGTACCGGCTCGAACCTTAAACGTAGTAGCGCTGGTTGTACCAGCTGTCATTTTATGGGAAAATTTAAGATTTACTATTTGAGTCACCGCGACAAGCTGTCCAAAGCTTGTCGCTAACGCATTGGCGGTTGCATCTTGGAATAAGGAAACAGCCATGGTGCCCGCCGCTGAGTGGGTGAGATGCACCACCACATCAATATATAAAATATTAGCGGTTGACTTTGGGGTAATAGCTAAGGTCATATATTGATCACCCTCAGTGATCTGATGGATGGTGTCATCAATCGGTACAGCGGTAGTACCAGTAGCTACAGCGCCAGTTTGTGTCTGTACACATTGAATTATATGTTGGCTTATATCTGTGTCAGGGAAGGTATAGGTTCTATCTGCTGTATTTGCATGCGTCATTATGCCTTTAAAGGCACCCGTGGCTATAAATCTCCACACCTTTGTCAGGGCTGCCCCAGCTACGCGTGTAAGAATATCAAAGTAAGTATCTTCACTACCTGCAGTCACATCCGTCGCACAGAATTCTAATGCCCCAAAATTACTAGGGGATTCATCAGCTGACTCAGCGTTAATTAATATCCCTGTTCCTATGCCAGCTGCTGGTGTTCCAGTGGTATCTGCCCCAATCGTTAAAGGTCGACTAACGGTATTAGTTCTTGCATCTTGATCATTAACGGATAGTGTGCCATCAGCTAAGGTTGCATTACCAGCTGTAATCGTTAAATTACCCGCAGTGAGTGTGATATTCCCTGTAGCTAGGGTAATATTATCCCCCCAATACTTAGCAATGATTTGCCAATTCGTTCCGTCACTGACGTATAGAATCCCCTCATTGCGCTCTCTGAGGACTTGTGTCGTTGCCCCTGTACCTATCGTCTCAGAGCCATTGGGATCTAATGTAACAGTATTTGCGGAGGCATCTATCTTATTAGCCGCTTGAATATAGCCAGAGCCTGCAGTGGCGGCTGCGAGGAGTGTTAATGTCACACCACCAGCCGTAGCATCCACTGCGATTTGTTTATAGTTATCTGTCACTAAGGTGGTATAGTTGCTTGTCTTCGCTACGGTTGTCCATAGCTGATCAACCGCTGTGACGGCATCAATCGTCCATATCGTTACTAGACTCGAGTCCTTTAAGACAAAAGTCATTGACTGATTAATAAAGACATCTTGTTGTAGGCGACCCGCACTATCGAGAGTCATCGGATTGCTGTTAGCAGTACCTATGCCTACATCAGTGTATGTATTCGCATTCGTGGTAGTTCCAGTTTGATACTGATAGAGCTTACCTCCGTTTAAGACGGTACCGTCATTAGCAAAGAACTGAGTTTCTTTCCCCGCCCATTTCACCGCTTTTGTCATCGTTGTCCTTCCTCTTTAGATTGAACATGTGGGCTACCGTCAGGGGTAGCTCCTATAATCAATCCGTATCGTTGTAATTTTGAATGTGCTTCTTTTGATATCTTTTCTAATAATCTTGGATTTGTTTTAGCTCCAGTGACCGCTATCAGAATTCGCTTTAGTGGACTATAGTGTGAGATCTTAACTAAGGCGGCAGTGGATGCAACAACGGCTGCTGTACTGATGGGATCTAGAGCAGCTCCACCACCCATTGCTCCATAAGCAATCCCCTGTTTAAACTCTTTACCTTTATTCATTGTGTTAAGCGCCTGTTGTACGGGTTGCATTAACTCATTTAATCCTTTGAGTGATTGATAAGTTGATCCCATAAGAACATCTATGTTCTTTTCTTCAGAGGTTAATTTTAAGAATTTATTAATATTAAAATTATTAGTAGAGGGATGGATGGATTCTTTTAAAGCTTTACCAACTATCCCTGCTCTTATTTTATTTGCTTCAGCAGAGGTGAACATAGCCATACTGGCTTTAATTTGATCGGGACTATTTTCCTTAATTAATGTTGTTGCAAAATCATAGGCAGCTGCATTATCAGCAACCGCCTTTTCTAAATCTGTCGCTTTATATGCAGCCTTAAAGCTATTGCCCGCTTCGTTAAACATTTTATATTTAGCAGCTGTAAAGGCTGTAGCTTTGTGGTATGCTGGAACTAATGCTGGATCAACTTTATAAATTGATTGATCTAGATTCTCATAAAGACCCTGCACTAACTTATAGCCATCCTCTGATGCTGGCTGTGACATTGAGTGCTTACCATTTAAATACTTTTGTATCATTGACTTCGTTTGTTTTAATTGTTCAAAAGTTGGGTGGGGTTTTTTAGAATCTAATATTCCTTTTTGTAAGAATGACCATAGTCCTTTATTGGTTACCGTTATTTCACTATGAGTATTCACAAAGTCACGTACCTTTTGTTTAATACTTTGAAACTCAGAGCCATCTAAGAAAATCTTATTAGCTACATCATCAATAGGACTCCATATAGCTTTTTCATCCGCAGTAATTCTTGTCTTGACTGATTTTAAAGCGGATTTAACCGCTGAGTTTAATGTGTTAGTTCCTGACGAGGTGGCAATATTTTCCCCTACTTCGGCGGAAATGGACTTTATAAACTTTTGTATCCCCGGTATAAAAGATTGTTGTTGCGCTAATCGAGTACTTGCATCCCCTATGACGGGTAGTGAACCATAGGTATTGTCCGCTAATACCTTTACTTTAGGTTTTAAATCTCTATTCATCACCATGGTTCCATAGCCTTTAGATTCAGCTTGGGCTAGCTTATTCGCTTGTGCAGCCCAACTACCAAGACTAGATCCTACTACCCCTAATCCAGCCGATAAGGGGTTTAAACCATACTCTTCGGCTGCCTGGATATTACCACCTTCAGGATTATTTGGGTCATAGGTAGCAGCCCCAAATAAACCACCGGCTGCCATACCACTAACTGCACCAGTTGCAAGCTTACCTATTGTCTTTAAGCCAGTGGGAAGATATTTAGCTGCTAAGCCAGGGGCAGCCATGATTCCTTTCATAGCCGGATTAAGGAAGCTAGAGCCGGCTACCTGTCCTGCCATATAGGGTACTTGTAAACCTTGGCCGTATTTAGCTAGATTGGCCGTATATTGATCGTTTTGCGATTTAACATCAGCAGCAAGGTTTCTTTTGGGTGTGAACATCTGATTATTTTTGTCTATGTTAGGTAGTCCACCTAATAGTGAAGCTCCAAAGGATAACACCCCAGTAAACGCAGCCTGTGCATTAGCTTTGATTCTTTCATAGTCATTAGTCACTACATCCTGAGCCCCTTGTTTACCTCTAGCTAACGCTTTAGATGTCCAGGTAGAGTTATCAGTCTTTTTAAGATCAGCTAAGTAATCTGTACCACCTGCTGGTGCTTTCTTTATATCTGCAAGATAGTCTGTTGGCATCGTTTACTCTTTATAGAATTTAGATAGATGAGTATTGTAGATACTCTTTAATTGTTTTGGGTAAGTTGGATCAGTAGCATAGCCGGCTTTATAGACCGCATCTGCTGCGTCGGAGAAGGTCTTAGCTTCAATAACATGCTGATATCTAGACTTAGACATTAGATTTTTATACTGAAGTAAAGAATCATACATCGTTTTGTTCTTAGCAAAGGCGGTAATAACCCACACCTTTTTTCCGTTAAGGATTTCCCAAGTTCGGAGTTTAACAGAACCGGCGGTGCCTTTGCCTTTAATCCCAAATAGGTTATTATGTTTAGTGGCTAAAATACTTGGCTTACCTAATAAGCCACTTTCTAAGATCGCTTGTGCTGCTAATAATTTAGACATCACAGAACCTTTCCCATAAATCTGATCGGCATAGTGGACTAATATGGATAAGTAGGCGTCTTTAGCAGGTGCACTGGATGCACTAACTGTAAACATAAATAAAAATGCTATTATTGCAGCCCTAAAAATAATGCTCTCTCCAATTGTCTACGTTTAGTTAAACCAGGTAAAACTTTCTTAACGCCATTAGTAATTTGTTTATTCCATTTTAGAAGTTCATCTGCTGCGGCTTGGTAGTTACCTTTGTTTAGGTATTTTAATAGGGTACTCGTTTGTAAAGAACCAGGTCCCATGTTATAGACAAAGGAAGATAGGGCGTCTAATTGACTTTGAGATAAAGGTACTTTAACATATTTCATTACTTGCTCAGCGGCATAGTTAAGATTATGCCCTAATTCTTGTAGTGCGGAGTCTTGAGATATAGTGGCTCCTTTCGAAGATTTAGTGCCATAGCCAATTGACCACTGACTCTTATCCCAATATGCCTTAGAGCTGAAGCCCTCAGATTGTTTTATGATATTCGTAGCTGCGGGGCTGGTTGTTAAATTATTACTAGAGGATTGTTGTCCGGTATTAGTTGTATTACCTTTATTCCCGCCATTATTCCAATATGATTGGATATCAGCCTTATTGGATTTATAATACCCCCAACCCATATCAACGTGTGGTCTATCGAGTTTACTGAAGCCCATACCAGATCTTAGTCCTACTTTATTGGCTGCATTTTGTAGTGCTTGGAAGAATCCTTTCGATGCGCCATTATTATTGTTAGGACTACCAGCGTCAACGATATCCGCCGCTAAACCATAGTTATGAAGACTATTACTAGCTCCACTTCCGGCTGCAGCATTAGCTGCTGACTGAGCTTTAGATCGAATACCATTTCTTATTAATGGCTTAAATCCTTGAGCTTCCATCATTTGCACAATTTTAAATACCTTTTCTTGCATTTCTGGATATAAGGTATTATAGTCTTCTAAGGAAGTATTATTGATTTCCCCTAATTTAAGATTTGACTTACCAGAATTGAAAGTAGAGAAATCATTCTTGAATTGGCTTTGACCTGGGACAGGTGCAATAGCACTGTCCATGTTCATTTGAGGAGTTAATTGTTGACTTGGATTAGCCCACTTATTAATACTGTTAATCATACTAGGATTTGATACAGGCTCCCCACGAGCAGAGTAATCTAAGGCCTCAGCATTTTTTACTTTATCATAAAATGGTTTGATACCTGCGTCTTGTATCTTATTACCTTTAAACCCTATTTCAGTGGCTGTTTGAAATTCAGAGTCTCTTACCGCTCCGCTATTGGGGTTAAGCTTATTAGCCTCTCTCATTAAAAACCTATTCCAATTACCCATATCTCGCGCTGGATTCTCTAGTGCTGAGGAGCTATTGGATGCATTATCATAAGCTATTGCCCCCGCTGCTTGCGTGTTATTTGGTGCTGGTGTGGATGATATTGTTTTTGATGGCCATTGTGGGGCAATAGCTTCATCCCAACTTCTCGTAGCGCCATTTTCATAGGCCAATTCCCCAGCTGCCGTCGTATTACTTGGGGCTGGTATCCTATTATTAATTTGAGGTGTTTGTCCAGGCTGCAGCATACCACTATCAATACTTGGTATTGCACTTTGTGGTGCTAATGAACTCTTCATCCCAGGAGAAGTCATTTGTCCTGTAATATGAGCACTCTTTATAAAATCTAATTTCGTCATGTCGGGTGCATTAGCATAGAAGCTCTTAAAGTATTTATTCTCATTTAGCATTCTTTGCACATGGGGACTCTTAGCTAATTCTTGCATTTGTTGCGCAGGATTTTGTTGCGGTTTAAATTGCATTTGTGGCTTAGGTTGTCCCGCACTCGCCGCATTAACGGGTTGTGTTTGCGGAGGAGGTGACATACCCGGTGCGCCTGGTGTATAGGGTTGATTCTGAATTGGATTAAACTGCATTGGAGGACGTTGTTGCATCATAGGTGCTGGAGGCATCATTGAGCCGCCAGCCATTCCCGGCTGTCCACTTAATCCTAGTCCCCTACCCATTCCGCCCATACCACCCATAGGCATAATTGGTCTCGGAGGAATGATATTAGCCCGTGGATTTAATGGGGCTCCACCACCGAAGCCGCCTGCCCCACCAGCTCCAGCACCGCCTCTTCCCCCTCCACCAAAAGCCCAGTTACCACCGCCGCCGCCAGAGCCGCCACCACCACCGCCATAATTCCCAAAGCTTCCGCCTGCTCCACTCATTACTTATTACCTTTATATGTATGTCCATTCGCTTGAAGATTCTTTAATGCTTCTTCACGAGAGATTTTATAGGTAGACATTATTTTTTGCACATCTGCCTCTGTAGCTTCCATACTACCACTTGGTGTGACATCTAATCCCTCAACTAAAGCCCCTTTCTCAATATTTAAATCACCTATATATTTATCTAAGATTGCATCAAGTGAACCTTGGAATTGACTGGGGCTCATATCTTTACTAATAAATGCTTGACGTAAATCAGCTAATTCTTGTAGCGCCGCTTGAGCACCTGTAATCTGTTTACGATAGCGTTGGAAGAATTGCTCCACGGTATTTAAATATTTAGTGGAGTCATATACATATTTTTTTGGATTCACACCTTCTGGTAAAATAAACTCGGCAATTGCGCCAAGAATTGGCTCTGCTATTGTCCCTTTTGCTTTTTCAGATTTTTCCTGAAACCAAGCGCCGCCTTGACCTCGATAAGTTAAATAGTCATCATTAAAATTATCGCGTAATTTCTTTAGCATGTAACCATCTTTTTGCATAGATAAGACATTCTCTTGAATCCCCGTCGCGGTGCTAGTTGTTAATTCTGCTTTCGTCGAGCCAGACTCATAGGTGACCTCCCCACCTTCACTGATATGAAGCTTCACTCCACTACCAGACTCATCACCCTTTTCCATATCTTTTAAAGCTTGATATTGTAAAGTTTTATTTGCCATTACAGCACCGGCTTTAGCACTTTGTATAATTTGACTATGCTCCATAGAAATATACGACTTACCTTGGTCTTCATCAATAAGGCCGGCCTTAAGGGCGGCACCTATAATACCTACTCGACTAGCATTCCATTTACTTTCTGGCATTTGTGCAATAGCGAATAAAACAGACTGAGCCGCTTCGAGCTTATCCGCTTTTTCTTGTTGAGCTAATTCCATAGCATGTTTATTAAGCTGTAGATCAAATTGCTTTTCTCGAAGTCCAAAGTCTTTGGCATCTTGTGATCGATCATATTGTTTCTGTTCTGCTGCAATAGCTGCAGCCGCTTTAGCTTGTTCATCTTGTTGTGCTAAAGCTTTATTTTGTTGAAGTGTGCTAGTTAGACTTCCAAGCCCTTCAGCCAATCCTGAAAGGAATGGGCCATTACTTGGTGCCTCAGTTATACCCCAACTAGGCAAACCAAGTCCCCCTGTACGTGTACCAGATAATTGAGCTAGTCCCCCAAAGTCTCCATGTAGTGGATTAATTTCTGGCATTAGAAGAAACTCCCTGCTAAGTTAGCGGTTTGACCTAATAACTGTCCAGCACCGCCTCCAGAGGCGTTACTAGCTCCAGCCTGAGCACTTTGTGCTGCTGCTTGCGCTTGTGCATTACCCGCAGCGATTTGTGCTTGTATAGAAGCGGCTGACATAATGTTACTCGCTTGTGCAGCACCTGTATTCAAGAAGGCAGAGCCGCCGAAGATACCTTGGTTACCAAATATATTGGCTATATTAGTGCCTGTTTGCCCAGACAAGTTAGATAAAATGTTGCCTGTATTCATTGCAGAATTACCAAGCAATTGAGCTAAGGTCATATCATTACCAGAGATTTGTCCTGCAGCGTTCGCTCCTTGTCCCATAACTCCAGCAATTCCAGACTTCCATTGATTGAATAATTCTTGGTCTTGTGCGAGTTTACGTTGATAGTTTTGATCTGCTAAACCTTGTGAGAAGCCTAACATATCCCGTTGACCCCTACCTGACTCTAATAATCCTCTCTTAGATTGGTCAAACTGTAATTGACGTTGACCTTCGGTTTGAGCAAACTGATAACCAGGATCAGCTCTAAATCTATCCGCCGGGCTGGCATATGGATCAATAACACCTGGATCATTACCAAAGGCTAATCGATATGGCGCGGTATCAAAGAATTGTGCCAAAACTGACTCAGGAGTGGCACGTATAATTGGTGCGGGTGGCGCGTATTGATCAATATTTAATTTATAAAGTAAATCATTAAAATCCACATTACCACTTTGTTGTAACTGGGCAAGTGATAAAAACTGAGGAGGTGCATTAGGTGGCCCAGCTCGCATTTGTGCTTCGAGGGCAGCCTTCTGTTGAATAATCTGTTTAGTATTCTTAATACCTTGTTGTCTGTTTATTTCAGCATATTGTTTATCTAATGGTGCTACCCAGGCTTGATAGGCTGGCGCATACGCTGGATTAAGAAACTGACCTGGAAGTCCACCGACTGATTTTTCAATCTGCTCAAAAGGAACATCTTCAAATGCTAGTAATTTATCTTGTGGATTCAGACTTAATAAAGGGTCAAAAGCTGCTGCTCGGCCATGATCTAAAACCACTTGTCCAGTGACATTATTTCTAACTAAGTTACCGGAGGTATCAAAGAACCCCGGCAGCTGATTGGCCAGCTCTTCCATAGTTCCCATGCGGAACTGAGAACCTGGTTTGCCGGATTGAGGGCTCCAGTTAAAGATTGGGTCAACCCCATAATTCGCTCGATTAAAACCAGTTAATGATTTTCTTACTGCATCTTGCCAAGTATCTGCTGTAATTGGCGAGCCTTGTCTATAGTCATCTTTAATATCTAAGAAGCTATTAAGAATACCTAGTGGGTCTGAAGAACCCGCAATCTGCATCCCTTGATCACCCCAAGCCCATTGATTCGGTTGGGGTGCTGGTGCAGTACCGTGTGACATAAACGTCCCAGTAGCTGGGTCATAATACAAATCAGAATTTGGTACATTGATATAACTAGAGGGCATTTGGTCTTGTGTTGCCATTATGACCTCCTATAGACATCAGTAGCGACTGGATTTGAGGTGCTAACCCCACCACGTAACGCCGCTAATATGGGTGACATATTGGTTGGTATTCGATTACCGAGGTATTGTTGATATGCAGCACCCGCTGTTGGCCCATATTGTGAGAAGTCCCCATAGACTTGATTATTCATATCAGCAAGACCATTCATTATATCCCCAAGGATTGATGGAATCGGTCTAGAGACATCGGTCTCCGTGATATGTCCTTCTTCTTCACCAGGACCAATATCAATACCTAAGGTCTTTAATTGTGGGTTAGTGAAATTATTCTTAAACTTTTGTTGACCGGAAGTGATGCCCATTTGACGTAAGCCCATCAATATACCCTCAGGGTTTCCTCCCGAGTTAATCGCATATTGCAAATTCATTCTATCTTCTTCTGATAGATTCGGTAGCTTACTCATTAAGTCCGCACCCGCTGCTCGCATTTGTTGTAATGATGCATCTCGACGTGCTTTCATTTCTTGTGCTTGCGCCACGGCACTTGATCCCGCCGCGAACCTTGGTAACCCTAAGATATCTTGCATTTGATCTAAGGCACCATAGCCGGATTGTCGATAGGGTTCTAATCTTGAATTGGCAATATCATGCCATTGCTGATAATCCCCTCGAGCTTTAGCTTCGGCTTTTTGTACGTCTTGCCGCGACTGCTGGTAGAAGTTCTTAAGCGCCTCTATCCCAAACTGTGAGGCTTTCTCAGTATAGGGTATCGCTTGCTCTAAGGCTTTATCTAAGATATGATTAGCAGCATTAGCATATTCTGATGCTTCAAATTCTACCATAGGAGGAGCTCCGCCACCTCCGCCTCCGCCGCCGCCACCCATACTACCGACAGCGCCCATTAATGATGATGCTACGCCAGCTATTTCACCCATTATTCTTCCTCCGAATAGATAATCATATCAAATGGTTTATAGCCATCTTTAATACGACCTATCTCCGTTAATCCTAATCTCAAAACAAGCCCTTGTGCTGGGGTATTATTACTTGGTATGGTTGTCATAAATTTACAATGATACTGCTCTCTTACAATCTCTAATGCTTCTTTCACAATCTCTGTTCCTTGTCCACGATAAGGTTTATAGACTCCACCATGAAAGCCGTAAAGATAATCTGTCTTCTGATCTATTAATAAGACCCCTAAAAACTCATTATCTTTAAAGCCGACAAACCATTTACAGATACACGTGTCAGGTATCCAGGTATCAATTGAATCGATATGTAATATGCTCTTGTATAGATCATCTTCTCGTAACGCTTCTCTAATTAAGTGTGGTTCAAATAATTGTATTAATTTCATTATACGGAATACTCGGTAATTGAGAAATTTGATCGTGAGGCAGTACTGAATAAAGCTCCACTAGCCCCTTGATTTATGTAAGCACTATCTAATGTATTTTGTGTCCCAAAACGAATCTTAAACGTAGTAGCGCTGGTTGTACCAGCTGCCATTATATGCCGCAGCCGTATTGGCATTACATAGGTGGCCACCGGGACGGTACAAGGAATAGCGGCTAGGGCATCAGCTGTGGTGTCTTGGAATAAAGCCACAGTAACAGTCGATGCAGCGGTTGCAATTGAGCAGTAGGAGTCAAATTCAATAACTAAAATATTAGCACTATTACCTGGCGTAATCGCTAGAGTAACATATTCTTTTCCTTCTGTATTTTGAGGAATAGTGTTATCAATCGGAATTACAACTGCGGTACTATCAACTGTCGTAATCTGAGTGCTGACTCGATTAATCGCGACTGTACCAGCCGGTACACTGAAAGCACCTGAGCCATCTAAATATTGAGTAGCAACATTTGATAACTTAGGACAGAAGCCATGTTTTGTTGTGCTTGAATTATTAGTTGTTATATCACTCGTTGATAAATTAGCGTCTGTGTAGCCCGTACAATTAGTTAATGTCCCTGACGTAGGGGTACCAAGTATAGGCGTCACTAAGGTAGGTGAGGTACTGAAAACTAAATTAGTCGTTGTAGTTCCCGTAGCTCCAGCGGCAGAGTATCCTGTGATGTTATTAAATGCCGTAATACTTGCAGCGCTAGCTCCTGTACCACCATACCCCACAGCTAACGTTGTTCCATTCCACACACCAGTAGTAATTGTACCAAGTGTTGT